>JAEEGK010002099.1_pt1 | contig 49809 bp, 40 predicted proteins | sample 8958771 | NCBI WGS metagenome assembly JAEEGK01 (sample SAMN16246547, study PRJNA631951) | gut metagenome | biome: gut microbiome; feature: rumen; material: SC-attached | host: Bos | place: Iran: Karaj | collected 2018-10 | reverse complement strand
GGAGGACCTCCGAATAGGCCGGAATCAGAAGGACATCATCGAAAGTGAGGCCTTCCATGGCAATTCTGTCTTCTACAAAGGACATATATCAGTGTTTTTGCAAAGTTAGCTATAATTCTTATCTTTGCGAGGTATGAAAAAACTGTTTTTCACACTTCTTGGAGCCGTTCTGTGCCTTCTGGCAAGCGCCCAGACCCGTTCTTACGCGGACAACGCGTCCGGCACTTTCGTATTCGGGCTGGAGCGCTATTTCTATGGCGGCACCGGCACGTTCGAATTCGAGGCCGACGGGAAACCTTTCCAGGCAACCGTCGAGGCGGGCAAGGTTTCTGTAGGCGGGACCACCCTGGAGGGAGGACCGGGGGAAGTTGTTGTCGGCATCCACGATTTCTCGGGGAACCGGGTACCGGATCTGATGGTGGCGCGAAGGGATGATTCCCGGGTATCGGCCGTCATCTATCGCCTCTCCTCCGGCCAATGGATTCCGATGGGAAGCACCGGTCCGGTAGGCGGCTCAGAGATCCGTGTTTTCCGCCAGGTCATTTCCGTCCGCAATGCCGAAACCCTGCATTCCTGGACCTGGCACAACGATCACTTCGACTACAAAAGCAACCGCTAGCCTTCCGTTACGTGGATGAGGGACTTCACCGGAGCGATGCCTTCCAGTTTGGCACGGCCGGGTAAATCGTCAATCTCCACCAGGAAGACGAAGTCTTTCACTTTCACCTTGTATTGTTTACCGTCGATATTGACGGTCTGGGCGTTCAGTCCCTCGGCCAGGCCCTTGGCAGTTCCGCCGGTGGCCAGGATGTCGTCGAAGAAGGTAATCTCGATGGTGTCCCCCGTGGGTTGGGAAGCCGCGAGATCGGAGCGGCGGAAGTACACATGGTCCGGACCGTACTCTTTCATAATCTCGACCTGGACCAGGTCTCCCTCGGAGAAGGGAAGCTTACCTTTCTTTCGAAGGGGAATTACATTCTCGATATGGTTCTTTGCATACAGCATGGCGGCGGAGAAGAGGAAGCCGCGGGCTTCGGGGGCCGCCACGTTAGGGGTGTCGCACATGGATGCCAGATCCTCGGTAAGGTGCCTGAACAACTCCTTGTCCTGCAGAAACGGAATGATATCCACGAAATTGACACCCTTGATAGGGAAGTTCGGATAGAATTTGATGAAATTATTGTAATTCATAACTACTCTATGGTGTTCATGTCTATCAGGTTGTTCAGCAGGGCATACACCGTGAGGCCCGCCACCGTCTTGATCCCTATCTTGCGGGTAATGTTCTTGCGGTGGGTGATGACCGTGTAGATGGAAAGGTTCAGCTTGTCGGCTATTTCCTTGTTGAGCATGCCTTTGGCCACACAGATGAGGATTTCCTTTTCACGGCTGCTGAGTTCTTCGCTTCCCGACCTTACGGGTTCCACTTTTTCTTCCAGCTGGGAAGCGGCCGGAACGAGAACGGTATCTTCGATGAAGGTGTGTTTCTGCAGGTCCATCTCCAGGGCATAGACGCAGTAAAGGGCCTGCTGGGCATCTTCCTGCCGACATTCCTTGGGAAGGGCGTTCGTAATAAGCGTCTTGAGCTGATCCAGCTTCTCCTGGATATTGGAGTGGTTCTGTTCGTATTCCCCGATGGAGTACTGCCCGCTTCGCTCACCGCTGAGCATGGCCTCCACATAAGGGAAGGCCACATTTTCTTCATAGGAGAAGTGAGTGGTAAGCTCTGCCTTATAGGCATTGAAGAGGTCCAGGATGACCTGGCGCTGGTGCTGGGAACAGGGGGCTGTGAGGCGCTCTAAGCTGGCCGCAAGATTGGGTACCATCACATCCATATAGTAGCGATGGCTCTTCCGGAGGAATTTCAGAATATCCTGTAAGCGGTCTGTTTCGATGCTTAGTTGAGGAGTGGGCGCTTTCATTTGGGATGCAAAGATACAAAATCATTGCGAAAATTCACAGCCGCAGTACAATTGATTGTAGAAATTTTCTTCTTTTATGATTTGGTTCCTGCGTTCTTGAAGGCCGCCCTTGCGCCAGTTCCGGTCCCACCAGGTAACACCCTCCACCTGCTCGCATGCCCATTTCCCGGCCGCGTTCACCTGCTCCAGGTTCTTCCATCGGGAACTGGCCAGCGTCGTGGTGAGGACGTCGAACCCGTTATCGGCCGCATACCGCGCTGCCCTGAGCAGGCGAAATTTGAAGCACTGCAGGCATCGGCCCCCTCTTTCCGGCTCCTTTTCCAGCCCTACGGCGCACTGGCCCCAGGCGGCGTGGTCGTACTCGTCCTCCACGATCTCCACGCCCCACTTTTTCGCATAACGGAGGCACTCGTTGAGCCGGTGGTCATATTCCTCGCGCGGAAAAATGTTGGAATTGGAATAGAAAATGGTGGGCTGCATCCCGTTCTGTACCATATACTCTACGATGGCACTGGAACAGGGCGCACAGCAGGCGTGAAGGAGAATCTTGCTCATGAGTACTTACGGGGAAAACGGAAGATGATGGACGCAAAGGCCATCAGGCCCAGCGCGAAGGGATAATACAGGTTGGCGATGATGGACAGGGCCGACATACCGGAGAGGCCGGCCGCCATGAGCATCTGCGCGCCGTAAGGCAAGATGCCCTGCACCAGGCAGGAGAAAGTATCCAGGATGGAGGCCGTCTTGCGGCGGTCCAGGTTGAAGCGTTCGCTGATATGCCGGGCCAGCGGGCCCACGGTGATGATGGCGATGGTGTTGTTGGCCGTGCAGAAATTCACCAGGGACACCAGGCCGGCGATGGAGAAGGCGGCTGCCCGGGGACCGGCGATGCGGCGGGTGAGGCCGTCGATGATGAACTGCAGCCCGCCGTTATAGCGGATGATCTCCAGAAGGCCGCCGGCAAGCAGGGACACGATGATCAGCTCGCCCATGGAGCCGATGCCGCCGCCGATGGAGGCCATCCAGCCCACGAAACCGTACGCGCCGGTACTCCAGCCGATGATACCGTTCACCACCGTTCCCACCACCAGCACCGTCACCACGTTCATGCCGGAGAGCGCCAGGCCGATGACCAGCATATACGGAATCAGTTTCACCCACTCCACGGGAGCGGCCGCCGGCGTGGCCTCGACGGAAAGGCCCAGGATTACATAGACGACGGTGACGAGGATGGCGGCGGGCGCGGCAATCCAGAGGTTCACGCGGAACTTGTCTTTCATGGAGCATCCCTGGCTCTTGGTCGCCGCCACGGTGGTGTCGGAGATGAACGAAAGGTTATCGCCGAAGAAGGCGCCGCCCACGATAATCGCCGTCATGAAGGACTGGCCGATACCCGTCTCCGCAGCAATGCCCGTAGCGATGGGCACCAGGGCCACGATGGTTCCCACGGAGGTTCCGATGGCCATGGAGATGAAACAGGCCGCCAGGAAGAAGCCCGCATAGATAAGGTTGCCGGGCAGGATGTGCAGCGTGGCGTTCACCGTAGCGTCAATGGCGCCGATATCCCTGGCCGTGGAAGCGAAGGCCCCCGCCAGCACAAAGATCCAGATCATCATGAGCACGTTCTTGTTTCCCGCGCCCTCGGAGAAAATGGATATCTTGTCGTCGGTCTTGCTTACCCCGCGGGTGATCAGCAGGGCATAGCCGGAGGCGACGATGAAAGCCGCCGCTACCGGCACCTTATAGAAATCGTGGGCCACCAGCGAACCGGCCAGATAGACGGCCAGGAAAACGAAAAGCGGGCTCAGCGCCAGATAGCCGTTCATCCTGCGGCTGCTGGGGGCACGGTGCTGCTGGGGTTCGGTCTTGATACCCATATATTAGAGTCTGATGAAGATTTTTCTTTTATAGAGCGGGTACACGATGCCATAAATGAGCATCACGCCGCCGACAGCATACAGAAGGGAGGTCCACTCGTTACGGCCCAGTACATCCATCACGGCCTTGAACCAGCCGGTACGGTGCATGGTCCAGACCAGGACGTCACACAGCAGGAAACACAGGATAGCATTGGAGCCGAAGACTTTCCAGAAACCCGTGTGTTTCCACACGCCTTTCTCGTCGATGAGCCAGTGGAAAAGACTGAGGAGAAGGGTGGCGGCGCCGCAGCACACAAGCACGAAGGACGGGGACCACACTTTCTTGTTCACGGGCAGAAGGAATCCCAGCAGGAAGCCGCCTGCGAGCATCATCGTCCCCACGGCATCCATCTTCCGGAAGTCTTTTTCCACCAGCAGTTTTCCTACAAGGAAGCCGATGAGGGTATGCGCTACGGCCGGGATGGTGGAAAGGAGCCCTTCGGGGTCCACGCCATTGTCTGCCTTATAAAGATGGTTAAGCCCCAGTACGGAGGCGTCCACCCGGGCCAGGATATTCTCCGGGCCGTGTACGAATCCGTTCCCCATCAGGAGGATGGCCGAATAGGCTGCCAGAAGGGCGCCCGCCACCCAGCCAATCCACTTCTGCTTCACCGTGCACACGATAAGGGCCGACAGGCCATAGCACAGCGCCAGCCGCACCAGCACGCCGGAAAGCCGGACGTTCTCCAGCCCCACGATCCGGCCGCCCCACACGCACTTGCTGATCCAATTGCACAGAAGGCCGATTCCCAGCAGCAGCACAAAGCGCTTCAGCACTTTCCAGGAGAGCTTGAATTCCTGCTTGCGAAGGCTCAGGAACATGGAAACACCCATCACGAACACAAAGGTGGGGAACACGAAGTCGGTGGGCGTGAAGCCGTTCCAGTCGGCATGGTTGAACGGTGCGAACATGCGTCCTCCGGGATTATCTACGATGAGCATGAAGGCCATGGTCAGACCTCTGAGGACATCTACGGATTCTACTCTTTTGTTCATATCCCGCAAAATTACAAAAATCCTTATTAATGGGGATTGCCCGCACCGAAAAAGAAGTGTACCTTTGCACCCGGAAGAAGAAAAGTATATGATTCTGGCTGACTTAGGAACTGGCGAAAAAGCCGTGATTGTGCGTGTGCACGGTCATGGCAGTTTCCGCAAGCGTCTCATCGAAATGGGCTTTATCCAGGGCAAGGAAGTCCGGGTTGTGCTGAACGCGCCCCTGAAAGACCCCATCGAATACGAAATCATCGGCTACAAAGTATCCCTGCGGCGGGAGGAAGCCCGGCAGATCGAGGTGGTCACCGAAGAGGAGGCCCGCGAGGCGCTCACAAGTGACGAACACCTGCAGGCGCTTCCCGGAGACCTGGAAGAAGCGCAGCGGCTGGAACGGGCCCTGGCCCATGTGGCCGAGGAACGGCACCATAATATCCGCGTCGCGCTGGTGGGAAACCCCAACTGCGGAAAGACTTCCCTTTTCAACATCGCCTCCGGTGCACACGAACACGTGGGCAACTACTCCGGCGTCACGGTGGACGCGAAGGAGGGCCATTTCCATTACAAAGATTACGACATCACCCTGGTTGACCTCCCGGGCACCTATTCGCTGAGCGCATATTCCCCCGAGGAATTGTACGTGCGTAAAAACCTGCTGGAGACCATGCCGGATGTGGTCGTGAATGTCGTGGATGCCTCCAATATCGAGCGCAACCTCTACCTCACCACCCAGCTCATCGACATGAACCTGCGGGTGGTGATGGCGCTGAACATGTACGACGAGCTGCGCCACAAGGGCGACAAACTGGACATCCAACAGCTGGGTTACCTGCTGGGCATGCCCGTATGCCCTACCGTGAGCCGTAACGGCGAAGGAATCCCGGAGCTTTTTGACACCGTCATCAAGATCTACGAACAGTCGGACCCGAAGCTGGCCCGCCACATTCATATCAATCACGGAGCAGAAATCGAACTGAGCATCAAGCGCGTGCAGCCGTTCATCGCCTACAACGAGACGCTGAAGGCCCGCTACTCCACGCGTTACCTCACCATCAAGTATCTGGAAGGGGACAAGGATGTGGAGAGGCTGCTCGCCTCCGTCCCCAATATATCGGATATCGCCAATGCCCGGGCCGACGAGCAGTCCCGCATCAAGGGACTCATCGGGCACTCGCTGGAGAGCGCCATCGTGGATGCCAAGTATGCATTCATCCAGGGCGCCCTGGCCGAGACATATCAGCGCTACCAGGCTGAACGTCCCCGGCGGACGCTCACCGACAAAATAGACGCCCTTGTCACCAACCAATGGGCCGCATTCCCTATTTTTCTTTTGTTGTTGTGGTTTATTTTCTGGGCAACCTTTACCATCGGCCAGTATCCGATGGACTGGATTGACGCGGCTGTAAATTGGTTGGGGGGCAAGGTGGCGGTCCTCATGCAGGACGGCTGGCTCAAAGATCTGGTGGTGGACGGCATCATCGCCGGTGTGGGCAGCGTACTGGTCTTCCTGCCCAACATCCTCATCCTGTATTTCTTTATCTCCATCATGGAGGACAGCGGCTACATGGCACGCGCGGCTTTCATCGTGGATAAACTCATGCACAAGATCGGGCTGCACGGGAAGAGCTTCATCCCCATGGTGATGGGCTTCGGATGCAATGTTCCGGCCATCATGGCCACGCGCGCCATCGAAAGCCGCAAGAGCCGCCTCATCACCATCGCCATCATCCCGTTCATGTCCTGCGCGGGACGTCTGCCTATCTTCGTGCTCTTTGCCGGCGCTTTCTTCCCGGCACATCCGGCCACGGCCCTGCTGGGGATTTACCTGCTGGGCATCGTGATGGCTATCCTGTCGGCCCTTGTCATAGGCAAGTTCATCAAGGAGGACGACCTCCCGTTCGTGATGGAGCTTCCTCCGTACCGCGTCCCTACTGCGCGGGCGATTGGCCGGCACACCTGGGAGAAGGGACGGCAGTATCTGGAAAAGATGGCTACTACCATCCTTATCTTCTCCGTGGCCATCTGGTTCCTGGGCTACTTCCCGCGCCATGAAGGCAGCACCGACGCCTACCAGCAGGAGCATTCGTACATCGGCATGGTGGGTAAAAGCGTAGAGCCCGCCATGGAGCCTCTCGGCTTCAACTGGAAGATGGACGTGGGTCTTCTCACCGGCATCGGCGCCAAGGAACTCGTCATCAGTTCCCTCGGCGTAATGTATGCGCAGGATGGCGCCGCCTCCGAGGCCGATGAAGGAGACACCGCCCTCCAGGCCGCCCTTAAGGCCGATATCCCCATTGCCGCAGCCCTGGCCTACATGGTTTTCGTGTTGCTGTACTTCCCCTGTATCGCCACCTTCGTGGCCACCAAGAACGAAACCGGCTCCTGGTGGTGGGCCATCCTCCTGTGCCTCTACACCATCTTCGTTGCCTGGCTGTGCGCCTTCGCCGCCTACCGTATCGGGCTGCTGATCTGGCCGGTTTAGCCGCTCAAAGGTTTCGGGGTGTTTCGTTTGGATGGGGCACCGGGAGCGGTGAGAGTCGGAGTGAAACGTTTCGAAAGGTTTTTTTAGGTAAATAAGTGACTGTTTGCTTTTTACCAAGATGGGATCCTCCTACCTTTAGCACTGTAAACTAATCACTTAATAACCATGAAACACTATCTTAACCTAACCCTCGCCCTTGCGGCGACCCTTTGCGCCTGCCAGCAGGTGGAACTGGATGAAAACTCTCTCACGGGCGGCCTGCCCCAGGCCGAAGCCGTTTCCGACGATGACGCCACCAAATCCTACACCGCTTCCGACCTCGCCCTCACCTCGGACTGGATCAGGAACCCGGAAAAGGGACTGTACAAGCACTATGAAATCTATTTTGATTTGCAGATGCACCTGAACCATCCGGACTGGGCCCTCAATTCGGATGGCATTTCCGACCTGGACAGCGGCAGCTACAACTTTGCCAGCTACACGGATGGCACCCTTGTCCTGACGCTCTTCTATCTGGTGGACTATCGGACGAAGGACCTTGATTCCAAGGCACTGAACGCCATTGAGAAGACCTTCCAGAAGGTCCGTGCCGCCGGCAAAAAAGCCATCGTACGCATCGCTTATTCCCATACGGCGGGAAGTGACGCCACGTACGACAGCGGGCAGCCCCGTGATGCCAGCCTGTCCCAGATCCAGGCACACCTGAACCAGATGTCCTCCATTCTGGACAACTACAAGGATGTAATATATCTGGTACAGGCCGGATGCATCGGAACGTATGGAGAATGGTATTACATTTCCCGTTCCGAGTTCAACTACAGCTATGACGGCAGTTCCCTCTCCGGCTTCAGCGGCCGGAAGGATGTCATTACCGCCCTGCTGAATGCGGTTCCCGGCCGTCAGGTGGGACTGCGCACACCCAACTTCAAGCGCTTCTACCTTAACAAGAAGTCCGACTACCAGTATCCGCTCAATTCGTATGCTACCCTGTCCCGTCCCAATGCGGAGGGCGACGCCCACTATCGGCTCGCTTTCTTCAACGACGTGTTCATGTGCGACAAATACGACGAGATGGGAACCTTCGGCCGCTATTCGTCCGATCCTGAGATTTCCTTCAACAAGCAGATGTGGAAGGATCAGGCGGCGTTCCTGGCGGTGGGCGGCGAAACGGCCAATAATGGCAGCACCCAGCCCTACATGAAGGATGTGAACACGTACGACCCCGTTTCTTATATCAAACAGTACCACATGTCCTACCTGCATCAGCGTACGAACAGCGACATGTACACTTACTGGCAGGGCCAGGGCAAGGAAAAGGACATCAAGAATGCGCTTGGATACCGGCTGTGGCTTACCAACTTCAAGATCAGCGGTACCGTGTCGGCCGGGAAGACGGTCAACATGATCTTCTCCATCAAGAACAACGGCGCGGCGCCCGTCATTTACAAGCGCCCCATGAAGATTGTGTTCATCCGCAATTCCGACAAGAAGGTCACCGAACTGGCCAGTACCACCGGAAGCGTGTCCAACTACATCTTCTTCTCGCAGGGGAACACGCAGACTACCCAGCACGGAAGCACGGACTATGCCGATATCCGCCAGGTGGCTCCGAACCAGTACAAGTACTTCACCTGCCAGGTTACCCTGCCGTCCAACATTTCTTCGGGCGACATGATTGCCATCTGGATGCCGGACCAGGCCAGCAACCTGCGCAACCGGAAGGAATACTCCATCAGGCTTTGCAACAAGCAGCAGGGCGGCTTCAAGTGGCAGGACTACGCCGACCGCGACAACACCATGGCCGGTTTCAACACCGTCTATACCTTCTGACGCCCCCGCCGCAAGACACATAAAAAAGCCAGCCTCGTAAAGGCTGGCTTTTATTATCGGCCCGTAAGGGATTACAGGTTGGCGTTCATCTTCTTCCAGTCCTCGATGGCGGGGACGATGCCCAGGGAGACAATCTCGTCTCTCATCTTCACGAGGTGCTCGTAGGAAGCGTCCAGGGCAGCCATTTCCTCGGCGGTACCCTGAGGAGCGGTGAAGTGGCAGCCCGTAGCGTCAATCACAGTGGGCATAGCCATCATCACGTTCTTGTACTTGCCTTCGTTCACGTAGGTGCCGGCGGGCCAGGTGAATTTCTCGCCGCCCATGGCAGCCTCGATCATCTTAACGGCATTGTAAGCGGGGCTCTGGAAGGAGCTGCGGCCACGCAGTTTGATGATGTTGGCACCACCCTGGATGGTGTTGTGCTTGATTTCCTCCCAACGCTCGGCGCTCAGCTCCATCTTGGAGAGAGGGGTGCCGTCGATTTTGACCTGGGAAGCGAAGACAGCCATGGCCTCACCGTGACCACCATAGGTGTGGGCACCGGTGACAGCGCACTGCTGTACGCCGAATTCCTGGGCCAGGGCTTCCTGCAGACGGGTGCTGTCGAGGGCGGCCAGGGAAGTGAGCTGCTCGGGCTTCAGGCCGGAGTGGATGAGGGCAGTAAGAGCGGTAACGTCGGCGGGGTTGAAGATAACGACCACGTGCTTGACGTCGGGGCAATATTTCTTGATGTTGTCACCGAACTCGGCGGCAATCTGGCAGTTGCCCTTGAGGAGGTCCTCACGGGTCATGCCTTCCTTGCGGGGTGCTCCGCCGGAGGAGATGATGTACTTGGCATCGGAGAAGGCGACTTCCGGGTTGGTGGTGGCAGTGAGGTTCACGCCGGGGAATGCGCAGTGGTCCATCTCCGCCAGGACACCTTTGAGGCCGGGCTCGAAGATATCGTACAGGCAGATGTTAGGGGTGAGACCCAGCATGCAGGCGGTCTGAACCATGTTGGAGCCAATCATGCCGGCAGCGCCAACGATGACAAGCTTTTCATCAGTTAAAAATTTCATGATGCGTTAATATAATTTAAAGTGTTCTTTATTTCTTTCGAGCCCACAAAGATACGAAATTCCGCGCAAAGATTTGTTACTATTACAAAAAATGCGTTATATTTGCGAAGTAAATTGTAACGATTAGTATGGAGCCTCCCAGTCAGGTTAAATCCAATCAGTTAACGGGCGTCGGTTCAGACGACCCTCTGTCGCGATTACCCTATAAATAACTGAGAAACCCGGTGCCGCAGGGCATTCGGGTGCTTGCGTATTGTCGTTCGAAAACCTATGTAATGGGACTATATTTAAAGAAGAAACTTGAAAACGAAGCCACTATCGGTGTGTGGCAAATCACCGAAACCGAGGAGGAGCTCATCGCACTGAGCGCCACCCCGACGGACGAGATGGAAGAGATCTCGTTCATCAAAAGCGAATCCCTTCGCAAACAGCGGCTGGCCGTACGCGCCCTGCTGAACACCCTTTTTGACGAAAAGGTGTACCTGAGCCATCACGACAATGGCAAGCCTTACCTTGAAAACAACCCCACCAATATCTCCATTACCCATACGGAGAAATATGTAGCCGTCATCCTGCACGACGAACAGGACTGCGGCATTGACGTGGAGTCCCTGGACCGGGACTTCTCCGCCGTCGAGAAGAAAGCCCTCAGCGAAGACGAAATCGAGGACCTGGAAGACGAGAAGAGGAACGAGCAACTGGCCATCTACTGGTGTGCCAAGGAAGCCATCTTCAAGCTTCTGAGCCGTTACAACGTGGATTTTGCCGAGCAAATCGAAATCGAGCGCTTCCGCCCCCGCGGGGAAGGCGAACTCGAAGCCACTTTCATTGACAAGAACGGGGACGAAGAAGAGTTCGACCTCGAGTACATGACCTTCGACCGCCACGTCCTGGTCTGGGTCGTAGGAGACTAATCCAGTTTATACATAAAATAGAAGATTACCGCAGCGGCTCCAGGGGAACGGTGCCGGGAATGTTATCGGAGGGCGGTTCTCCGTGGAGGTAAATGATGCGCTGGTTGGCGCTGCCGCGGAAAAGGAGGTCGGTGTCCCGCTGTTCCAGGATGAAGGGGCCGTCCACCAGCACATCCAGATAAGGCAGGAGCTGCGAAAGACGGGCCGATGCCTGTATCTCCTCCAGCGTAAACCCGGTCCAGCACCAGATGGTCTTGGTGGTCTCTTCCTTGATACGGCGGGCCAGCTCGGTAAAAGCCTCAACCTGATAGAACGGGTCTCCGCCGGAGAAGGAAACGTCCGACATTTCATCGGCCTTCACGATTTCCAGGAGGTCGTCCACCTCCATCCATCGGCCCGCGTTGAAATCCCAGCTCTGGGGGTTGTGGCAGCCCTTGCACGCATGAAGGCACCCCGCACAGTAAATGGCCGTGCGGAATCCGGGTCCGTCGGCCATTGTCTGTTCTAGTATGTCCAGTACTCTAATTCTCATAGAGATCCTTCGTCGCTTCGCTCCTCAGGATGACAATCTCTATTTGTGCACCACGCGGTCGCGAAGTTCCGCGAGCTTGCCGGAGTTCCAGCGGTCGGTGGTACCTACGAGGTAGCCGGTGATGCGCTGCAGGGTGTCGATGTGATGACCGTGGCAGTGCGGGCACTCCGTGAGGTTCTTTTCCGCGTTCTCATAGCCGCAGTCCATGCAGCGGTTGCGGTTGTGGTTCACGGAGCCGTAACCTACGTCGTACTTGTCCATGAGGTCCACAATCTTCATGATGGCCTCGGGGTTGTGCGTGGCGTCACCATCTACTTCCACATAGAAGATGTGACCGGCATTTTCGTACTTGTGATACGGGCCTTCGATCTTGGCCTTGTGCTCGGGAGAGCAGTGGTAATACACCGGAATGTGGCTGGAGTTGGTATAGTAGTCCTTGTCCGTGATGCCGGGCAGGATACCGAAAGTCTTCTTGTCCCGCTTGGTGAATTTGCCGGAGAGGCCCTCGGCGGGCGTTGCCAGGAAGGTGAAGTTGTGCTGGAAGGTCTCGGCATAACCATTGATCTTCTCCGCCATGTGCGCAACGATACGAAGACCCAGCTCCTGGGCTTCCTCGCTCTCGCCGTGATGCTTGCCGATAAGGGCGATCAGGCATTCCGCCAGGCCGATGAAGCCGATGGAAAGCGTACCCTGATTGAGCACCGGCTCGATGGGGTCGTTCTCTTCCAGTTTCTCACTGCCCAGCCAGAGGCCGGCCATCAGCAGCGGGAACTGTTTCTTGAGGGCCGTCTTCTGGAACTCAAAGCGCTCGTTCAGCTGACGGGCGGCGATGTCCAGGGCCCAGTCCAGTTTGCGGAAGAAGACCTGCAGTCTCTTATCCTTGTCAGTCTCCTCCTTCATGGCCTCGATAGCCAGTTTGACGATGTTGATGGTGGTGAAGCTCAGGTTACCGCGGCCGATGGAGGTCTTCGGACCGAACTTGTTGCCATACACACGTGTACGGCAGCCCATCGTGGCCACCTCGTGTTCATAGCGCTTGGGATCGTCGGCCTTCCAGGCATCGTCCTGGTTGAAGGACGCATCCAGATTGAGGAAGTTCGGGAAGAAACGGCGGGCGCTCACCTTGCAGGCGAATTTGTAAAGGTCGTAGTTGGGATCCTCCGGGAGGTAGGAAACACCGCGCTTTTTCTTCCAGATCTGGATGGGGAAGATGGCGGTGGATCCGTTGCCTACTCCTTCATAGGTGGTATTGAGGATTTCACGGATGATGCAGCGGCCCTCGGCGGAGGTGTCCGTTCCATAGTTGATGGACGAGAACACGACCTGGTTGCCGCCGCGGCTGTGAATGGTATTCATATTGTGCACGAACGCCTCCATGGCCTGGTGTACGCGGCCCACCGTCTGGTTGATGGCGTGCTGCATGGCGCGTTCCTTTCCCTGGAAGCCCACAAGGTCGCGTTTGATATAGTCGTCGATGGGGGCCTGTTTGAGGAAGCTGTAGTCCTCGTTCTCCATCTCGCTCACCTTGTCAATCTCCTCCTCGTAGGTCTTGCGGACGAAGGGAGCCAGGTAGAAGTCGAAGGCGGGGATGGCCTGGCCGCCGTGCATCTCGTTCTGGACGGTTTCCATGGAGATGCAGGCCAGTACGCTGGCTGTCTCGATGCGCTTGGCGGGACGGGATTCGCCGTGACCGGCCTTGAGCCCGTTCTGCAGGATCTTGTCCAGCGGGTGCTGGATGCAGGTGAGGCTCTTGGTGGGATAGTAATCCTTGTCGTGGATATGGATGTAGTTGCCGGCGACGGCCTCGCGGACGGGATCGCTCAGCAGGCACTCGTCCACATAGCTCTTGGTTGCCTCGGAGGCGAACTTCATCATCATGCCGGCGGGAGTGTCGGCATTCATGTTGGCGTTCTCACGGGTGATGTCGTTCACCTGTGCGTCGATGATGGTCTCGAAAATCTCGTTGGTCTTGGCCTTACGCGCGATATTGCGCTTGTTACGGTAACGGATGTACTCCTTGGCGACCTCCTGGCGGGGGCTGTTCATCAGGTGGTTTTCCACCACATCCTGAATCTCTTCCACCGTCATCTCTTCCTTGTCCAGTTGGGAAATATCCTGGGCAATCTGGGCTGCAAGCACAATGTCCTCCCCTCTCTCAGTAACATCCATGGCTTTGAGGATGGCGGCAACAATCTTCTGATTGTTAAAATCCACGCGGCGTCCGTCGCGTTTGAGTACACGTTTGACCATAAGGCAACTGTTTCAGCGTTCTAGGTAAAATGGAAATAGGAGCGATACCTCACGGGCAAAGATATACGGAAACAATCAACTTTCCCACGCTTTCGCTAAAAAAAGTTATCAACAGAAAAAGCCCGGCACCTGTTAATATTACAACTGACAGGCGTCGGGAAAAGATTTCACCGGAAACGGTTCCGGAAACGTAACCGTTTTGTTTCTCCCGCAGGGAGTTTTCAACAGAAAGACCTACTGTCCACCGAAGGTGAAGCGGACGCCGGCCTCGATGTCGAAGCGCAACGGCTGGATCGTGCGCAGGGAACGGGGCTGCCGCTCCGACTCAAAGTAATAGCGCACGTTCGGGTCCATATAGATGCCCATGCGGGGCGTAAGCCGGAATTCCACGCCCAGACCGGCCGCCACCGACCACTGCGGAGCGGTACCACGCTGGGTATAATGCAGGTCTTTCGGGGCGTAATGGATAAGGAAGTCGTTGACTACCAGGTATTCAAACGCACCACCCAGGAAGCTGTGCACACGCCAGCGGCCGCGGTTGACAATGTCGTAATAGACGTTGAGCGGAATGCCCAGCCAGTGCTGCTGATTGTCGATATCCGTCTGAGAAATGGCGATACCCTCCTTGGAAACGAAGTCTCCCATGAAGGTGCGGCCGAGGTTCGTATAGCGGATGCCGGTACCCAGCGCCCAGCGGGAATCAAAACTGTAGCGCAAGCCAAGCCCGATGGAGAACGGCAGGCGGAAACTGGTCTCGGGGGTCTCGTTGTAAATCCCCTCTTCGGCCCCGGCGGGCGGAGCCATATATGCCCGGTTGCCATAGCTGGCGCCGTTCACCTGGCCGCGTTCGTTCCCCTGGAAATTGGCCGATGCCAGCAGGGAAAGACCCTCGCCACCCTGCTCCTGCCGGGCCGAGAAAGCCAGCTGGTTCAAGAGGTAAGTATCGTCAACGCGGGAAGGGAGCCGCTTGTCCGCCCCGACGTTGCTGCGCATGCGGGCCAGGGGCTGCTGCGCCCTGCCCTCCACACGGGCCTCCAGACGGGCCGATGCGATAGCCTCGCTCCGGCGAAGCCGGGGCTGCGGCTGTACGGGGATCCAATCCTCCGCATTCACCGGCTGAACCCGGTTCTGGAGGAAGGACGCATCTGCGGCGACAGCCGTAACGGACGGGCCGGCTGCAGGGCTCGACGGCGTGTAGCGGAAAACGATGAAGGCGGCGACGGCGGCGGCCACCGATGCCAGCGCCCACCAGCCCCAGACCGGGGCGGCGGCTTTGGGCGCGCCGATTTTCGCGGCGATCCCGGCCCAAAGGGCGGGAGACACTTCTACTTCTGCATCATGCAGAACGGACTTTAAATATTGATCGAAATTCTGTTCTTTCATGAGTTCTCACTTATCATTTCTTGCAACCTGAGGCGCGCCCGCTGCAATTTGGAACGGGACGTGGCCTCCGTGCATCCCAGTTGTTCGGCTATTTCCTTGTGGGAGTAACCTTCTACAACATACATATTGAATACGGTTCTGGCGTCGGCCGGAAGAGATTCTATGAGGCGGATCAGTTCTTTGTATCCGATTTTCTGGACGGGGGTGGCTTCTTCGGTGAACAGGCCGTGCGCCTGTTCGATCTCGTCGCTCATCGCCAACGCGTCCGTCTTTCTGAGATGCATCAGTGCAGTATTGACAAAGATCTTTCGCGCCCAACCTTCAAAGGAACCGGTCCCCTGATAACTGTCAAGCTTGTTGAACAGCGTGATAAAACCCTCTTGGAGAACGTCTTCCGCATCTTCCCGGTTATCCATGTACCGCAGGCAGACCGCCATCATTCTGGGCGCCAGGGCCTTGTAGATTTCTTCCGGCGACGACGAGGCTCCAAGGGATTTTTCATCCCCTGTCCGACTAGTAAGATGCAGTTTGGGCCAAAAACGTTTCAAAAGGTCCGGAATTTGTGTTGACTGAACTTACAAATTTCGAAAAATTCCCGTATTTTTGCAACTGTGAAAAAACTCCTCCTGACCCTGTTCCTGGCTTTCTGCGCACTGTTTTCCTCCGCCGCCCAGTCGGTGGACGCCCAGCTTGTGGAAGCCGTCCAGCTATACAGCGATGGAAAGATCGGCCAGGCCCGCAAAATCCTGAAGGCTCTCTCGGCCGCCGCACCGGACAACGACGCCGTCTGGTACTATCTCGCCCTCACGGAGACCCTGTCCGAGGACCTGGACAGTGCACAACAGCACCTCGAAAATGCCATCCGGCTGGACAGCACCAACTACTGGTACCGCCGCATGCTGGCCCGCATGTGCCTGATGCACGAAAAACCCGCCGAGGGCGTGGCCCTCTACGAGAAACTGGTCCGCGATTTCCCGGACAAGACAGAGTCCGTCTATGAACTCCTGGACATCTACCTCAAACAGAAAGAGTTCGAGAAAGCCCTTTCAGCCCTCGAAGACATCGAGAAGCAGCGCGGCACTTCAGAGGAGGTTGTCCGCACCCAGTTTGAGGTCCTCTCGGCCATGGGACGGCAGGATGAAGGCATCGAGAAACTGGAAAAGTTCAACAGGGAGTTCCTGTCGGCCCCTATCCTCACTGCAACCGGAGACTACTACCTGGGCGAGTATTCAGACTCGCTGGCCATGGCCCGCTATGAGGAGGCGCTCTCCCTGGACAGCGGCTTCATCCCCGCCCTGCTGGGAATGAGTGAAGTTTACCGGCACCAGCGCCGCTACGGTGATTACTTCCGCACGCTGGAGCCCTTCATGAGTTCACAGGAGGTTCCCGCCCAAAGCAAGAGCCTGTATATCGGCAATATGGCGCGCAGCATCGACCCCAAGATTCTGCAGCTGCACCGCGCGGGATTTGACTCGCTGGTGACCCTGGCGGGCGCCGCGCATCCCCAGGACAGCACCGTCCTTTCGGCAGCCGGCGGCTATTTCTACTCCACCGGCCGGCCCGAAGAGGCGGGCAAGTGGTTCGAGGCATCGGCCGACGCCTTCCCCGGCAGTATCGGCCAGGTGGCCACTTATGTACAGTACCTCTCTATCCAGAAAAAATGGGAACAGCTGAGGGACCGTTCGCTTGCCGCCTTCCATCGTTTCCGTGAACTGGGATTCCTGGATTATGCCAACATGGCCAATTATGAGCTCCGGGACTACGACGCCGTCATCGGAAACTGCCAGTATCTGCTGAAAAACTACCCCCAGGACAAGAAAATCTGCCTGGGCGCCTGGTCCATGATGGGGGACGCCATGCATGCCAAGGGAGATTCAAAAGGAGCCTTCAGGGCCTACGACAAGGCGCTCCGCATCGACCCCGGCTACGCACCGGTATTGAACAATTATGCCTACTACCTCTGTGAAGAGGGCCGGAAACTCAAAAAAGCCTACGCCATGTCCCGCAAGACGGTGGAGGCCGAGCCCGACAACGCCACTTACCTGGATACCTTCGCCTGGATCCTGCACCTGATGGGAAAGGATTTGGAAGCGAAGCCTTTCTTCAAGCACGCCATGCTGTACGGCGGTAAGGAAAGTGCCGTCATCCTGGAGCATTACGCCACCGTACTGGACGCCCTGGGCGAGACGGAAACCGCCAAGATCTACCGCAACATGGCTAAACGCATAGCCCAATGAGAAAGTTCCTGTGCATACTGGCCGTCCTTATTGGCTGCATCCTGCCGGCGGCCGGCCAGAAAACCAGCATGAAGAAGCTGGAAAGCCAGCGTGCCCAGCTGGAAAAGGATATCGCCCTGCTGAACCGCCGCCTGGAGCAGAACTCCCGGAACAAGGACGCCGCCCTTTCCAACCTTACCCTGCTCAAGAGCAAGATCAAGGCGCGAGAGAAGCTCATCGCCGGCTGCGACCAGACGCTCTCCGTCCTGGACGACTCCATCCATGTTGTGCAGCGGCAGATGAACCGCCTGCAGGCCCGTCACGACACCCTGTCCCTCTATTACGGCCGCCTCATCCGCGGCGCATACAAGAACCGGGACAGCCGGCTGTGGTATATGTACATCCTCTCCAGCGAATCCATCGGCCAGGGACTCAAGCGTGCAGGGTATCTCAGGGGGATGAGCGCACAGCTGAGCAACCAGGCGCTCCGCATCCGTGAGACGGCAAACCAGCTTGCGCTGCAAAAAGAAAGGCTGAACGGGCTTCGCAAGGAGTCGGCCGACATGCGGCGCAAAGTGGTGGGCGAACGCACCCGCCTGAAAGGGGAGGAGGCCGATGCAAACAAACTAGTTTCCCAGCTGGGAAAAGACCGGAAAAGGTTCCAGAAAGAGCTGCAGGAAAAGAACCGCCAGAAGGAAGCGCTCAACCGGAAAATTGCAGACCTCATCCGGAAGGAAAGCCAAAAAACGGCCTCCGGAGGCAATAAATCGGCTGGAAAGAAGAGCGGCGGAAAGACCACATCAACCGAAATCGACACCAAACTCTCCAACGAGTTCGCGGCCAACAAGGGGCGTCTCCCCTGGCCGGTGGAAGGAGCCATCGTCGAGCGCTTCGGCAAGCATCATCACCCCGTCTATACCAACGTCGAACTACCCCAGAACAACGGTGTTACACTGGCCGTCCGCCCCAATGCACAGGCCAAAGCCGTGTTCGACGGAAAAGTCACCCAGATTGTCGTGCTGCCCGGCTACAACCAGTGCGTCCTGGTTAACCACGGCGCCTATTTCACCCTCTACAGCAAGCTCAAGAGCGTGTCGGTAAAAGTGGGCCAGCGTGTCGCTACCGGCCAGGTGGTGGGCACGGTGGACAGCATAGGCGGAGAGGACCTTTTCCACTTCGAACTGTGGAAGGGTTCCACGCCCCAGAATCCCGAAGGCTGGCTCAGAAACTAGCGTTTTCCCTATCTGCCATTTTGTCAGTTTTTGACTGAAGGAACGGAGATTGATGGTATCCTTGTGCCCCATTATGGGGTAAAAAGGAGAAAAACACTATGGCAGAAAACAGCAACAACACATTTCTGGACAGGTTCGCAATCAACCTGAACCAGCGCGCCGCGCAGGGCAAAATGGACCCTGTGATTGGCCGCGATGACGAAATCCGCCGTGTGCTGCAGATCCTGAGCCGCCGCACCAAGAACAACCCCATCCTGGTGGGCGAGCCGGGTGTCGGCAAGACGGCTATCTCCGAAGGCATTGCCCAGAACATCGTGAACGGGCAGGTTCCGGAGAACCTTAAATCCAAGAAAGTCTATTCCCTGGATATGGGCGCCCTTATCGCGGGCGCGAAGTATCAGGGTGAATTCGAAGAGCGACTCAAAGGCGTCGTGAAGGAAGTGGTGGACAGTGCCGGCGAGATCATCCTCTTCATCGATGAAATCCATACGCTGGTGGGTGCAGGCCGCTCCTCCGGCGCCATGGATGCGTCCAACATCCTCAAACCGGCACTGGCCCGAGGCGAACTGCGTACCATCGGCTCCACCACCCTGGACGAATACCAGAAGTACTTCGAGGCCGACAAAGCCCTGGAGCGCCGTTTCCAGATGGTGATGGTGGACGAACCTTCGCCCGCGGAGTCCATCGCCATATTGAGAGGTCTGAAAGAGCGCTACGAGAACCACCATAAGGTGCGCATCGAGGACGACGCCCTCATCGCCGCCGTGAACCTCAGTCACCGCTACATCACCAGCCGGTTCCTGCCGGACAAGGCCATCGACCTGGTGGACGAGGCCGCCTCCAAGCTGCGCCTGGAGATGAACTCCGTGCCCGAACCCATCGACACCCTTGACAGCGCAATCCGCCAGAAGGAAATCGAACGGGAGGCTATCAAGCGCGAAGGGACATCGGCCAAAATGGAGAAACTCCAGGCCGAGCTCAAGGAGCTGCAGGCCAAGCGGGACGTGCTCATGAAGCGCTGGAGGGAAGAAAAGGACATCCTCAGCGGCCTGCAGACCGCCCGTCAGGAGCTGGAAGACCTGAGCATCCAGGCAAAGAGCGCCGAGCGCACCGGAGACTACGCCAAGGTGGCCGAGATCCGCTACGGCAAGATGGCCGCCACGCAGAAACGCATCGACGAGCTCAGCGCGAAGGCCGCCGCCATCAAGGATCCCATCATCACGGAAGCCGTCACCCCCGAGGATATCGCCGAGGTGGTGGCCAAGTGGACGGGCATCCCCGTCAAGCGTATGCTTGAAAGCGAGAAGGACAAACTGCTCCGCATGGAAAGCGAACTACACAAACGCGTCGTGGGCCAGGACGAGGCCATCCGTGCCGTGGCCGATGCCGTCCGCCGCAGCCGCGCCGGGCTCTCGAACGAGAAACGCCCTATCGGCTCATTCCTCTTCCTGGGCACTACCGGCGTGGGCAAGACTGAACTGGCGAAGGCCCTGGCCGAGTTCCTGTTCAACGACGAGAATATGATGACCCGTATCGATATGAGCGAATACCAGGAGCGGCACACCGTGAGCCGTCTGGTAGGTGCGCCTCCGGGATACGTAGGTTATGATGAAGGTGGCCAGCTCACCGAAGCCGTACGCCGGAAACCCTACTCCGTGGTCCTGCTGGACGAGATTGAGAAAGCGCACCCGGATGTATTCAATGTACTGCTGCAGGTGCTGGACGACGGACGTCTGACGGACAACAAGGGCCGTACGGTGGACTTCAAGAACACCATCCTCATCATGACATCCAACGCCGGGGCCGATATTATCCAGAGCTACATGGAGCGCCTGCCGGAGGTAAGCGGAGTGGACATGCAGGCTCTCACCGACCGCCGCGTGCTCCTGAGCGAGTGCCGGGGCCAGGTACTGAACGTGCTCAAACAGACCGTCCGGCCGGAGTTCCTCAACCGTATCGACGAAATCATCATGTTTGATCCGCTGAGCCGGTCCGACATCCGCGACATCCTGCACATCCAGGAGGCCGAACTGCGCAAGCAGCTTTCCCAGAGCGACATCGAGGTGGATTTCAGCCCCGCCTTCGAGGACTACATGGTGGAGCACGGCTACGACCCTTCCTACGGCGCCCGTCCCATCAAGCGGCTCATGCAGCGCGAACTGGTGAACCTGCTGGCCAAATCCATCCTGGAAGGCACCATCCACAAAAACGCCACCGTCCACGTTGACGTGAGCGGCGGCGAGGTAGTGGTGCGGAACAAGTAGAACTACTGCTCCGGAACGCGGATAAGTTCTCCGTGTTCCTGGGCAACGGTTTCTTTCCAGATCTCGGTGTAGCCGGGCTGCTCAATTTTGGCCGGTTGTCCTTCGGTGTATTCGGAATGCTTGAAGGAGCCGTCCTCGTTCTGCGGCTTCACGTTACCGTCCATGAATTTCACCAGCAGTTCCACCTCCAGGTTCTGCCAGGCCGCGAACTGGTCCTGTGCCGTCTTTACGGTGTAGTCCGTCACATATTTGACGACCTTGGCGAAGGGCGTGCGGGAAATCATCACGTCTCCCTTGGAGGCGAGTTTCTGCTGCATCTTGATGGCAACCTGGTTGTAGAGAATGACGGCCATGCTGTCAACGGAATGGGTCTTGCGCTCCGTCTGGTCCCACTCAAAAGCGTCGATCTTCGCGCGCACGTGCGGGGCCATGACATTGTACATCTTATAGCAGGCGTTGGAGATGCGGTTGTTCAGCCAGAAAGAGCAGGTGGGCGAGTAGTGCAGCAGGTCTCCGTTTCCTTCGCGGAAGCACTCCGGCACCTTGGTGGTGCTGGTGTAAATGGGGGTGAGGTAGGAGGTGGCGGCATCATCGGTGCCGAACCACAGGATACCGCCCACCACGTCGGGGACGTAGTTGCGGGCCTGTCCCACCATCCAGAAACCGGTCTGCTGGGTGGCGATGGCGCGCTCGTTCACATAGGTCTTGCCGTCGAAGGAGAACTCCATGGGACGCCAGCGGTACGGAAGAGCATTACCGCCTGCGCCGATGTCCTGCGTCATATCCATAGGCGTGCCCTCATAGTGGTCGCGCATGACGTCGGCGATTTCCTTCACGCCGGCTTTCTTGCGGGGATACACGAACAGGGGCAGGTCTCCATTAAGGTCGTTGCCCAGAACATAGTCCAGATAGTTGTAGGCGTCGCGGGTAACGGCCTTGCCATTCTCATCGTAGAAGGAGAACCAACCGTCAGTGAGGATGTTGTAGGCGGCCCAGACACGGGCGTCGCAGCCGCGGACCGTACCGAAATCGATGGGAGCGTAAGCCTTCTTGAAGCTGAATTCGCTGTCCAAGCCCTCGAAATATCCTTTGCGGCGGGCGAAGGAAATCACGTCGGGAGCGTAGAGGCAGTTGTCAGGGTCGTCCAGGGGGAACTTGCCGATACGGGCCTGGTTGGCATGTGCGCAGATAGCGCCGTCGGGGATGCGCATGGCCACCCAGACAATACCCTTCTGCGTATTGACGCCGTTCTTGATGTTCATGCCCTTGCCGATGATTTCCATGATCCAGGCCTCGTTCTTGTCTGCGATGGAGAAGGTCTCGCCCTCGGAGGCATAGCCGTAGGTATTGGCCAGATCCACGATGATGTCGATGGCTTCGCGGGCCGATTTGGCGCGCTGCAGGGCAATGTAGATGAGGGAACCGTAGTCAATACCGCCCTTCTTGTCCTCCAGCTCGGGACGGCCGCCCCAGGTGGTCTCGGTGATGATGACCTGGAACTCATTCATGTTGCCCACGGTCTGGTAGGTATGGGGGACCTGCTCGATTTCGCCCAGATAGCGGTGCGTGTCCCAGTCATAGACGGGGAGCATGCTGCCGGCCTTCCAGTCCCGTGCGGGCTTGTAGTAGAGCTCGCCGAAGAGGTAGTGGGAATCTGCCGCATAGGATACCAGCACAGACCCGTCGCGCGTTGCGCCGCGGGTTACAATCACATTCGTGCACGCCTCGCCTTCGGCCGACATTGCCAGGGCCGCCAGGGCCACTGCCATCATTTTCAGTATGGTTTTTCTCATCGTATTTGGGCTTTTTCGATTAATTGCGTAATTTTGTCGTCTGACAACAATCTGCAAAGATATGAAAATTTGTCGTTTATTAAACGTCGTCCTGTTCTTTGGCCTTTCGGTTTTTGTCGCATCGGGCCAGAACCAGGGCCCGCAGACACCGGAACAGAAGGAGAAGCAGCTCCTGGAGTATGTGGACAAGGAGGTACAGCGCCTCTCGGGCCTGCTGAACCTGGAGTACTGGCAGGAGTTTTACGTAGACTCCACCCTCACCCATGACTTCAAGGCCATGACGGAGGAGCTGGAGCATCTGTCGGCTGCAAAGGTGGAGAACAGCGACCTCTATATCGCCGTCCAGGACAAGTGGATGGAGCAGGTTGATGCCAGCTACAAGCGTTTCTTCACCGACGAACAGTGGAAAAAGTACTGGAAGAGCGGGGCCAAGAAAGCGCAGCAGGCACGAGACAAGAGAAAGAACAAAAAGTAATATAATGAAAGAAGCGATTGAAAAGATTGTAAGCGAGCTGAATGAGCTGAAAGCCTCCACCCAGAAAGAGGTGGAAGAAGCCCGCATCCGTTTTCTGGGAAAAAAAGGTGAAGTAACGGCCCTCATGGAGGAGTTCCGCACTGTCGCTCCCGAACTCAAGCGCGAGTACGGCCAGAAGCTGAACGAGCTCAAGAAAGCCGCTACCGCAAAAATCGAAGAACTGAAAGAAGCCGCCGAGCAGGCCGCCGTGGCCGCCGCTCCCAAGGAGGACCTTTCCATGCCGGGAGACGCCTTCCCGCTGGGCAGCCGCCATCCCGTTTCCATCGTACGCCAGCAGATTGTAGATATCTTCCGCAAGTTCGGTTACGATGTGGCCGAAGGCCCTGAAATCGAGGACGACTACCACGTGTTCGAGGCCCTCAACTTCCCCCCGAACCACCCAGCCCGCGAAATGCAGGATACCTTCTTCGTGAGCACCGGCCATGTGAACCCGCTGCTGCTGCGCACCCATACCTCTTCCGTGCAGGTACGCACCATGGAGAAGCAGAGCCTCCCTATCCGCGTTGTCTGCCCCGGCCGCGTGTTCCGCAATGAGGCCATATCGGCCCGTGCCCACTGCATCTTCCATCAGGTGGAAGGCCTGTACATTGACAAGGACGTCACTTTCGCAGACCTTAAGCAAGCCATCCTGCTGTTCGCCCGCGAGATGTTCGGCCCCGAGACCGAGATCCGCATGCGTCCCTCCTACTTCCCCTTCACCGAGCCTTCCGCCGAAGTGGACGTAAGCTGCAATATCTGTAAAGGCAAAGGTTGCAACATCTGCAAAGGCACCGGCTGGCTGGAAATCATGGGCTGCGGTATGGTAGATCCGAACGTGCTCAAAGCCTCCGGCATCGACCCCGAACAGTACTCCGGCTTTGCCTTCGGTATGGGCGTCGAACGTATCGCCATGCTCAAGTGGCAGGTGAACGACCTTCGCCACTACTTCGAGAACGACATGCGCTTCCTGCAGGAGTTCGCCACCGCCACCGAGGTCTAAAAAAGGCTCACCGGGAAAAATCCGTGGAAGACTATGTGTTGAATAAGTCTTTTCGAGTGAGAAAGTTATAACTTTGCACTCATGAAAATTTATGTCCAGCTTCCTGTTACCGAATGGGATGCTGGATTTTTTTGACAATGTCAAAGTAGAGGGCGGTGATGCCATGGAAATATCTTGTTGATTGTTAATTTGTCAACGCGCTGGCTATTGTAGATTTGTTACCAAGGCACCGCAGCCCCTCAATACGAAAATGGCTGCCGTTGCCTCCTGGCTAGGGGACCCAGCTCGTGGCCGGTCAAAATAATAGCATTTTCTTGTCCCGGTAGATGCTGGAGCACGTGCTCGGGCAAAAATACGGCGAAATCTTTCCCCGCCACGTGCTGGGTGATTCTGGCCAGGACCAAATTTGGCGATTTTGGTCCTAGCTACAATCGAAACAACCATCCTGCACCACATTCAACATACCACACCCAAACTGTATGTACAGGTAAAGTACACTGTAGGGCCGATTTTCTGTACATACAGTTCGAGAAAGTGGCCTGGAAGGGCGAAACGGCATCTGTATGTACAGTTGGAATGCAGTGTGAGGCCGTTTTTCTGTACATACAGCAGGGAGGTAGGACAGGAGATGCCCGGTCGAGGCCGGCCATGACAAAGCAACATCTGGCCTGGACCGAAAAGCCGGGAAAGCGGTCTTGTCGAGCCGGGGTTAAAGCACGGTAATGGGGGTCCGGTGGCCGAAAGTGTGCTTTAACTATGGTCGAGAGGAGGGGTTAAAGCACGCTAATACGATTTAGAATGGCAAAAGTGTGCTTTAACCGGGCTGCGCGTGGGGATTGCGATGGCCGAAGGAATTTGGTTTTTCGGGTTCCGTCCCGAAAAATAAATTTCTTCGGCCGTTGGCCCAATGGGCATAGATTCTTCGCTACGCTCAGAATGACAGAAGGGGCGCTCAGAATGACAGAAGGGGCGCTCAGAATGACAGGAGATGCCCGATCAGGCCGGGCATGACGGAGTGATCAGGGTCGGGCGATTTTTGCGTATTTATGGACTAAGATTGTAGGCAAAGGGGTGAGTGAAAAACTCTACAAGAACCCTACAAGCGGTTCCAAAAGTTGGAATTGACATAAACATCGGTTAACTTTGGCTCAACAAAGCTGACCACGGGTATGAAATTGTTTCAACTTTTCTCTACAAACCGCTCGAAACTCTTTGTAGAATCCGTCGATAAACTCCTCAATACGGTAGATACCGCATTGATACTCTTCAAGGAAGGCGTACGCAGTTATCTCTACAACGACGCCGAGAGTTTTTCCCAAACCCTCTCAACCATGGCAACCGCCGAGACGGAAGCCGGCGTCCTCCGGAGAGATATCGAAAACATGCTTTATTCCCGCGGATCCCTGATCCGCTTCCGGGGAGACATCATGCGCCTGCTGGAAAGATATGACCATATCATTTCCATCCTGAGCAACGACCTTATCCAGTTCGAGATAGAGGCCCCCGCCGTTCCCACGGAACTGAAGAAGGAGTTTGTCAAGCTGGCAGAGCTGGCCACTATGGCGGCCGAGACCACCATCCCCGGCACCAAAGCCTATTTCACCCACCCGGACCAGGTGAGCGAAACCATCCATAGGGTTTACCTCTATGACAAGCAGGCCGTCAAACTGGCCCAATCCATCAAGCGCACGGTTTTCCATGACATGAACCAGCTCAAGTTGAGCGAGAAGTTCCACCTGCGCTATTTCGCACTTCATATCGAAGACCTTTCCACGGCCGCCGTAAAGGTGGCGGAACAGCTTTCGGTCATGTCCATCAAACGAAGTCTGTAACGGTATGGTCCTCACCTACTTCACGCTGGCCTGCGCCTTGATCGCGACACTGCTCCCGCTCGTACGGCTGGAATATCCGGCCCTCGCGGGGATTGTCCGCGCATCCGGGGCCAATGAGCGTTGGTCGGTGAAGATCGTAGTCCCTTTGCTGGTCCTTACTGCCCTTACCGTCCTGTCACTGGGATGGCAGCAGCCGGCAGAACAACTGCTGGACTGGGGAGCCGCCCTGGATCTGCACGCGGTGGTGATTATTTCTCTTGGAGCGGCGGCCGCCGTCATCGTAGCGGCTGCCATCCACCGCAACACGTCCGTTTCTTATGCGGTCGTCGGCTCCCTGTTCGGCTATGAGTTCATGACCCAGGGAGGCGTGGAGAATGCCCTGGTGGGCGGCATCGCCCTCAGCTGGGTGGCGGCGCCCCTTCTGTGCTGCCTGGTATCGGCCCTCCTTGCGCGCATGCTCATGCGCTACGCTACGCACCCCGGGCGCAACCTTATCATCATCGACCAGCGACTGCTGGCCGGCTGTACGGTGGCAACGCTTCTGGTGGCCGCCGCGGCCGCCTGGAATATCGGCCAGATCGTCGCATTCTTCCCCCGCGTACTGATGGGCGAGGGGACAGCCACGCTTGCCGTCACCCTGGTCGCCATAGGGCTTATGCTCACGCTCCGCGGGCGCACCTCCACAGAATCCGACACGGACCTTGGTTCAGTGAGCGCCCTGGCGGTGATGCTGGCCATGACCCTGTGCTTCGGGCTCTTCTCCTGGGAGGGGATCCGCCAGATCGGCCTGGTCCCCACGCCGCTGTCGGTGAACATCCTGCTCGTCGGCGGCCTGGTCGGCGCCAGCCTGGCGGAACGCAACGCTCTGATCGGCGGGGAAGACATCCTCAAGAGCCTTGCCGCTACTTTCGTGGCCCCGGTCCTGGGTTTCCTTCTCACCTATTGTCTGAGCATGGTATTTTCCACGCTGGTGCTGCTGGGGCTCGTCGCCATGGTGGCGGCCACCTACCTCTACATCCACGCCCAGCGTAACGAGGCCCGCCGCCGCGAAATGCTCCGCACCAGGGAAGAGCAGGTCTATTCCACACAGAAGTCGCTATCGGCCCTGGAAGTGCGCGTGGAAACCCACGAAAAGGAACTCCTGAACAAACTGGATATCAAACGGAAAGAGCTGGTGGACTTCGCCGTGGGCGTGAGCGAGCAGAAGGCCTTCATGGAAGAAGTGTATGAAGAACTGGCCGATGTCCGGAAGATGCCGGAGGGCGCAACCCGGGACAAGGCGCTGGACGCGCTGCTCTCCCTCATCCGCGAGAGGATGTACTTCACGCGCGAAATGAACGACTTCTACGCCCGCACGGAGGTGCTGCACCGGGACTTCAACATGCGCCTGAAGGAAGCCTTCCCCGAACTGACGGAAAGCGAAAGGAAATTGGCCAACCTGCTGCGCCAGGGCTTTTCCTCCAAATACATCGCATCCCTGATGAATATTACCCCTAAGAGTGTCGAAATCAGCCGGTACCGCTTGCGCAGCAAGCTGGGCCTGAAGCGTTCCGACAACCTGGTTCAATATATAAAATCATTGTAAAACCCTAATCAATAATCACTATGCGTAAACTAATTACAGTTTCTGCTCTTGTGCTGCTCACCCTTTCCGCAGCCTTTGCACAGAAAGCCCCCACCAAGTACAATCAGTACGGTGTGGCCGTTCAATCCGACGTGCTGGACGTTGAAGCCCAGGACGGTATCCTGGTGATGGCTTCCCCCACCTCCAAGTACAAACTCTGGTTCGACATCCGCGTACAGGCCGACGTCGCCTCTTTCTTCGGAGCCCCTTCCTATGCCGACAAGATTGGTAACGGCGTTTCCATCCGCCGCGCCCGTTTTGCCGTGAAAGGCCAGATGGACGAAAACTGGTACGGAGAGTTCGATATGGACCTGGCCAACGGTCTGGTAGAACTCAAGGACGCCATCGTCCGCTACACCGGTCTCCCCAACTGGGAAATCCAGATCGGTAACTTCAAGGAGAACTTCTCCATCCAGCGCAATACCACCTCCCGCTACCTCCAGTTCATGGAGCGCCCGATGGTCTGCTCCGCCCTCACTCCTTCCCGTCACTTCGGCCTCAACGCCAAATACGCCAAGGACTGGATCTGGGCCAGCGCCGGTATCTTCGGCCCCGAAATCGCCGGTGCCGAGGAATGGCAGTACATTGCCGACAACAACAAGGACTTCGGCTACAACGCCGGCATGTCCCTTACCGGAAAAGTAGTTTTCCGTCCCCTCTACAAGATGGATAACGCCAGCCTGCACATCGGCGCCGCCGCATCCTACCGTACTCCCAAGGCCAGCGCCGAGAAGTTCGGTTTCTACCGCGCCAGTTCCCGTAACTCCACCAGCATCAACCGCAAGAAGTATCTGGATACCAGCGATCTCGCCGGCTACGACCACAACGTAGTATGGACCGTAGAACTGGCCGGTCACTACAAGGGCCTGCGCTATGAGGCCGCCTATGTCCAGGACAACGTGTCCTTCAAGGCCGATGCCGAGGATCCCACCGCCAAGATGTTCAACGGCTGGTATGCCCAGGCCGGTTACCTCCTGTTCGGCGGCACCCAGCGCTACGACGCCAACGGTGGCAAGTACACCAAGATCAAACCCGGCAAAAAGTGGGGAGACGTCGAGCTCTGCGCCCGTTATGAATACTGCAACCTGAACAGCGGCAACGTGTTCGGCGGCACCGCCGAGGCCTACACCCTGGGTCTCAACTATTGGGTCACCAACAACGTGAAGATGCAGCTGAACTACCAGTTCAACAACAACGACCGTTACGCCAACGGCAAAAACAAGCTCTTCGTGGGCCTGGACGAGACCGGCGCTCCCACCAAGGACTTCGCCAAGGTGGTTACCGCCAAGGGCAAAGCCGGCGTTGACTATCACATGATCGCCGTCCGTTTTGAAATTGACTTCTAATACTTGAAAGCCTTATGAAAAAGCTCATTATAGCATCTGTCGCCATCCTGATGGCCCTTACCGCCTGCGTTAAGGACGGCGTATATCCCTATGCTTCCTTCTCCGGCCTGGAGAACACCATCGCTTACAATGAAAATGACGCCGTAACCGTCAGCGTCAAGGCATCGGCCCTGATGACCATCAACGAAATCAATCTCGTGTACACCGTGAACCAGGGAGAGCCTCAGGTTGTAGCCATGACCCTGGACGGCAAGAAGTACAAGGGCACCATCCCCGCACAGGCCATGGACGCCGTTGTCGAATACTATGTGGAAGCCAAGACGGACGGCGCTGTTTCCAAGTCGGCTGTCGCCACCTATACCGTAGGCGTGATTCCCATCGACTTCACCCCGCTGAAGCTTAACGAAATCAACGGTAACGACAAGTTCATCGAGATTGTCAATACCGGTTCCAAGGACATCGAAATGAAGGGCGTTTACATCCAGAAGGATGGAAATACCAAGTGGACCGCCGCTGAAGGGACCACCCTCAAGGCCGGCAAGTTCCTGCTGCTCTACAGCTCCGATGTAACCGCTACGGGCGGCGCCCACGAGGGTTATGCCGCAGAGCTCACCTTCAGCGGCGGCCTCTCTGCCAAGAAGGCCGTCCACGTGGAGCTCTTTGACCCCAAGGGCAACAGCCTGTCCGACTTCAACCTCACCAACCTGCTCAAGTCCCAGGCCCCTGCTTCCTACGGTGTCAACGCCGACGGCAATTGGTACTACCAGGATGCCACCCCGGGCGCCAAGAACACCGACGGAACCGACGTGGTATTTGAATAAATCCCTTACTTAAAACATTAATACAATTTATGGCAGAACTTAAAATTGGCGAGATTTCCAAACCTCGCTTTGAATTCCGCAGCTTTGGACAGTGCTTCTGCGAAGCCCACAAGAGAATGGCGCGCCTCTCCGTTCCCGTCCCCGAGAAGGTCTGGGAGCGCTCCAGCGATGAAATTTACATCATCAGCGCCAAGAACGACATCAACAACACCAAAATCCGCGACGGAAAGATGGACATCAAGACCTATGTCCAGACCGTTGACGGTTTCGAGCAGTGGAACCCGTTGATGAAGGGTGAATTCCCCATCTCCAAGGAAGTCCTGGAGAAGGAAGTCTTCCCCGCCTTCATGGTTGAGATGCCCAAGCTCACGAAGGACACCTATACCTTCGAGGAATTCATCGCCATGGTCAAGGCTTGCCCCGACCTGGCCGCCGTCCGCGTGCACAAGCAGCGCTTCGGCTATATGGTGAACAATACCATCTGCGAGGTGGGCAACGTGCTCATCAACGGCGCCAAGGTGGTCACCATCAACTCCGAATCCACCGAGATCGAGGATATCAAGAAGACCGTCGCCGACTGCCACCTGGAGGGCGTTGAGAACATCAACTACCTGCAGGCTATCAAGCGCGTGATCGGTATGAGTGACAAACCCTTAGCAAACGAATAAGCCATGGCACAGGAAATCGAAAAGAAATTCTTGGTCAAGGGCGACTTCAAGGCCGATGCCTTCAAAGCCACCCGCATCACCCAGGGCTACCTTTCCTCCGTTCCGGAGCGTACCGTGCGCGTACGCGTAAAGGGCGAGAAGGGCTTCATCACCATCAAGGGCATCGGCAACGCCTCCGGTGCCGCCCGCTTCGAGTGGGAGAAGGAAATCCCCGTGGAAGAGGTCAAGTCCCTCCTGGAACTGGCCGAGCCCGGCGTGATTGACAAGACCCGCTACCTGGTGAAGAACACCGACGGTGTCCATACTTGGGAAGTTGACGAGTTCTACGGCGACAACGAAGGCCTCACCGTGGCCGAAGTGGAACTGCAGGACGAGAACGAGCCCTTCGACAAACCCGCCTGGCTGGGCGAGGAAGTCACCGGCGACCCCAAGTACTTCAACTCCATGCTTATGAAGAACCCTTATAAGAACTGGAAGTAATCCTATGGCAACAGACACGACAAAGGCGGTATTCGACCCGCTGGACATGAACAACTACAAAATCGAGAAACTGCCCAAGATGCAGAAATCGAAGTTTGAAGTGTGGATGGCCCGTCTGGGCGGTCCGCTGGCCATTATCGCCTTTGTCTGGATCTGTTGGTTCTGTCACATCGGCTTTATCGACAATCTGGACCAGGGCGCGCTTGCGGCATCGGCCCAGAAACGCCTCGCAGCGCTGGGGCTGGACGGGTTCATCCGCGCCAACTACGCCATGCTGGGCATTTTTGTCGCCAGCCTCATTCTCTGGATGACGGAAGCCATCCCCAACTATCTGACCTCCCTCATCCTCATCCTGGGCGTGGTGCTGTTCAATGTGACCACGCAGAAGGAAGCGCTGGCCCAGCTGGGCCATCCCGTGATGTGGCTGAACATCCTCAGCTTCGTGCTGGCCTCCATGCTGGTGAAGACACGCTTTGCCAAACGTCTGGCGCTGGCCTTCGTCATCAAGTTCGGCCGCAGCGCCAAAGGCGTGCTGTGGAGTTTCCTTCTGATCAACCTTGTACTGAGCGCCTTCATATCGGCCACGACGGTGAAGGCGACCATCATGCTGCCCATCTTCATGGTCATCTGTGCCATCTACGGAGCCAGCGACGGACAGCGCAACAACTTTGGCCGAAACCTTGTCATCCAGAACCTGTTTCAGGTTAATATCGGCGCCAATGCCTTCTATACGGGCAGCGGTGCCCACCTGCTCGCTATCTCCCTCATCGCCGGCTTTGTAGGATCCTGCGATTTTGGTTATGCCGATTGGTTAGTGGCAGTGGGGCCCATGAGCGTTATCATACTCGTGGTGGGCCTGCTGCTTGGCATGTATGTATTCTTCCCCATGAAAAAAGAAGAGCAGGTGCCGCAGATCGAGGGAGGTATCGACAGGCTCCGCTCCGAGCTCTCCGCCATGGGGCCGATGAGCCGGCAGGAGTGGCGTGCGGTGGTGATTTTCCTCATCGTGCTGTTCCTGTGGATCACCAAAGGAACGTTCCACAATATTGACGAGACCATCGTCGCCCTCATCGGCGCCGTACTGGCCCTCATTCCGGGCGTGGGCGTCGTGAAGTGGAACGACGTGGACATTCCCTGGCACCTGATGCTTTTCAGTGCCGGTGCCTATACCCTGGGCAGCGGCCTCAACGCCACAGACCTTCCCAACACCATGGTGAACGCCGCCTTCGATTCCCTGGGTATCACGGCCGACACGCCTTTCTGGGTGCTGTACGTGATCCTGACGTTCCTGATGATGTATTCCGGCCTGGTGTTCCAGTCCAAGACCATCCGCACGATGGTGTTCGTCCCCATCGCACTGGGCGTGGAAAAGCGCTTCGGCTTCCCGCCCATGAGCCTGGCCCTTCCGGTGTCCATGCTCATCGAGCACTGTTACGTGCTCCCCTTCAACAGCAAACCCGCGGCCCTGCTGTACACGACCAACCAGTACAGCATGACGGACGCATTCAAATACGGCATTACCATGATGACCTTCTCCTGGTTCCTGATACTCCTCTTCGGAGAGACGGTACTGAAGTGGTTACATATCACGCCGGGTCTATTCTAAACGTTTTTTCTTTATATTTGCACTGATATGGAAATTGATTGGGTTTTGATTTTCCGGCTTGTCGCCGCAGGTCTGCTGGGCGGCATCATTGGACTGGAACGTGAATTCCGGGCCAAAGAGGCCGGTGTGCGTACACATTTTATCGTTGCCCTGGGCAGCGCCCTGTTCATGATTATTTCCGAATTTGCCTTTGAAGGCAAACAGCACGACGCCGCCCGCGTGGCCGCACAGGTCGTGTCCGGCATCGGCTTCATCGGCGCCGGTGTCATTATCTTCCAGCGGAATGTGGTGCGCGGCATCACCACCGCAGCCGGCCTGTGGGTGGCCGCCGCCATCGGCCTGGCCTGCGGAGACGGCATGTACGCCGTAGCCATCGCCGCCACCCTGCTCACCGTCTCCTGCCTGGAGATGATGCATTTTGTGAACCTGCATTACAACGAGAAGGTGGTGGACATCACCCTGGTCCCCGAAAAGGCCTTCGACCTTCCCACTCTCCCCACGAAGCTGAAGAGCCAGCGCGTCAAGGTCGAATCCTATACCATCACCGGCGGAAAGATCCATCTTTCCCTCCGTCTCCGCCAGAAAGACTACCTGAACACGATTAAGAACTTAATGGACACGCTGGACGGCTTCATCATCGAAGAAATGAATTAATAACCACATCCGACACTAATCACACATAAAAACTATGACCTACTTATTCTACTTAGTTCCGTCAGCAGCGGTGCTGGCGCTCCTTTTCGCCTGGATATTCTTCCGGCAGATGATGAAGGAGAGTGAAGGAACCGTAACCATGAAAGAAATCGCCCAGTACGTGCGCGAGGGAGCAATGGCCTACCTGAAGCAGCAGTACAGGGTCGTCGTCATTGTCTTTGCCGTGCTGGCCGTGCTGTTCGCCGTGCTGGCTTACGGCTTCGGCGTCCAGAACCCGTGGGTGCCCTTTGCTTTCCTCACGGGTGGCTTCTTCAGCGGCCTGGCCGGCTTCGTGGGAATGAAAACGGCCACTTACGCCAGCGCACGCACGGCCAACGCCACCATGCGCAGCCTCAACGGCGGCCTCAAGATCGCTTTCCGCAGCGGCGCGGTCATGGGACTCACCGTGGTGGGCCTGGGACTGCTCGATATCGCCATCTGGTGGCTGGTGCTGAACGCCTTCGTGCATGAGGCCTCCGAGGCCCAGACGCTGGTGGTCATCACCACCACCATGCTCACCTTCGGCATGGGTGCTTCCACGCAGGCGCTGTTCGCCCGCGTAGGCGGCGGCATCTATACCAAGGCGGCCGACGTGGGCGCCGACATCGTGGGCAAGGTGGAACAGGATATCCCGGAGGACGACCCCCGCAATCCCGCCACCATCGCCGACAATGTGGGCGACAATGTGGGCGACGTAGCCGGTATGGGCGCAGACCTGTACGAAAGCTACTGCGGAAGTATCCTGGCCACCATGGCGCTGGGGGCATCGGCTTTCTTTGCCGACGGCACGGCCGTCCAGCTGCGCGCCATCCTGGCGCCGATGACGATCGCCGCCATCGGCGTGGTGCTCTCCATCCTGGGCATCTATGTGGTGCGCACGAAGGAGGGGGCTACGCTGCAGGACCTGCTGGGGTCGCTGAGCCGCGGCACCAACCTCGCCGCCTGCCTGATCGCCGTGTTCTCCTTCGGCATCTTCTGGCTGCTGGGTTTCCCCAACTGGTGGATGCTGGCCCTCAGCGTGGTGAGCGGCCTGGTGGCCGGCGTGGTCATCGGCAAAATCACCGAGTATTATACTTCGCATTCCTATAAGCCCACGCAGAAACTGGCCGAGAGTTCACAGACCGGTCCCGCCACCGTCATCATCAACGGCGTGGGCCTGGGTATGATTTCCACGGCCGTCCCTGTGGTGACCATCGCCTGCGCCATCCTGCTCGCTTACGGCTTCGCCACGGACTTTGTCTTCAGCGTAAATACTTTGAGCCACGGACTTTATGGCATCTCCATCGCGGCGGTGGGCATGCTCTCCACCCTGGGCATCACCCTGGCGACGGATGCCTACGGCCCTATCGCCGACAATGCCGGCGGCAACGCCCAGATGAGCGAGCTGGATCCTTCCGTGCGTGAAAAAACCGATATCCTGGACTCCCTGGGCAATACTACGGCGGCTACCGGCAAGGGCTTTGCCATCGGCAGCGCCGCCCTTACGGCGCTGGCCCTGCTGGCTTCCTACATTGAAGAAATCAAGATCGGGCTCGGTCACATCGGCCAGACGGTGCTGGAGATAGGGGACCGCACGGTGGATACCGTATCGGCCACCATCATGGATATCGTGGACTATTACGACATCACCCTCATGAACCCGATGGTGCTGGTGGGCGTCTTCATCGGCGCTATGATGGCTTTCCTGTTCTGCGGCCTCACCATGAACGCGGTAGGACGCGCCGCCGAGAAGATGGTGGTGGAAGTGCGCCGGCAGTTCCGCGAGATTGCGGGGATCCTCGAAGGCAAGCAGCGTCCGGACTACACTTCCTGCGTGCGCATCTCCACCAAGGCAGCGCAGCATGAGATGATTTTCCCGTCCCTGCTGGCCATTATCGTGCCCATGCTGGTGGGCATCGTGCTGGGCCCTGCGGGCGTTATCGGCCTCCTTGCCGGCGGCCTGGGCGCAGGATTCGTACTGGCTATCTTCCTGGCCAACTCCGGCGGAGCCTGGGACAATGCCAAAAAGTATGTGGAAGAAGGCCACTACGGCGGAAAGAATTCCGCTTCCCACCACGCTACCGTCGTGGGCGACACGGTGGGCGATCCTTTCAAGGACACTTCCGGTCCTTCGCTGAACATCCTGATCAAACTCATGAGCATGGTCTCCATCGTAATGGCAGGCTTGACCGTCATGTTGCACTAACGTGCAGCCATCGCCACAGGCGTTTTAGTTATATACTTAATCATCAGTAGTTTATGAAATCTCCTCCCATCCACAACGACGGGAGGAGATTTCATATATCGTTGACACATAACATTTTATCAAAAACGGTAGATTTCGGAGTTTTTTCCTTATCTTTGCATTTCTTATGAAAGCACGGCAAGTTCTGATTTTCTTTTTGAGTGTATTCGCCCTGATGGGGATGCTGTGGCTGGCGGTGCCGGCCGACGGCGTTCCGCTGGGCCCGGTGACCCTGCGCTTCGCTTCCTATGAACGCGCGCTCAGGGACGCCAGCGAACGGAAGGTGGATGTGGATTCAGTGCTCACGGGCGTGGCGAACCGCTTCAAGATGAAGGACGACACCCTGCAGTTCTACCGTCGCTTTTTCTACGAGAACCCGGACCGCATCTACCTGCCCGGCAACGACTACCGCTACTTCGACGGGGTTTTCCGCGAGATGGAAAAGGCGCGGGGCGATGGCAAAACCGTACGCGTCGTGCACTACGGAGACTCCCAGATCGAACTGGACCGCATTTCGCAGGACCTGCGGGAAGCGCTGCAGAACAAATTCGGGGGCAGCGGGACCGGCTTCTTCCCGGCCGTCGGCAACGTCCCTTCCGCCAGCATCTACAAGAGTGCCAGCGGCGCCTTCGTCCAATATACCATGTACGGAGACTCCACCACAGTGCGGGCTGGGCATAACCGCTACGGCATGCTGGCCCAGGTGGTGCAGCTCACCGGAGGCGGTACCATCACCCTCCGGGGCACCAGGAACAAGAACGCCCGTGAAGGCGTGAAGACCTTCACCACCGTAAGCGTGCTCTATGGCCGCTCCAGCCAGGACTTCAACGTCAAAGCCGTCTCCGACACCCTCAAGCCCGACGCGGTGAAGACCGTCGGTGAAAGCGGAACCACCCTCCTCACCTGGACCTTCTCCCGTCCCGTGCAGAAAGCAACCCTCCGCATCAGCGGCAGTGCCGAAATCTACGCCGTCGGGGCCGATGGAGACGCAGGCGTCGCCGTGGACAACGTCCCGCTCCGCGGATGCTCCGGCACCATCTTCCACCGTATCTCCCAGCCTTTGATGGAGGACAGCTTCGCCCTCACGGACACGCGCCTCATCATCCTGCAGTTCGGCGGCAACTATATGCCCGTCGCCCGCAATACACAGGTCATCGAACAGTACCAGGAACAAATCGCCCGCGAAATCCAGTATTTCCACAAAGTGGCACCCCAGGCAAAGATCCTGTTCATCGGCCCGTCCGACATGGGCAAGAGCGTGAACGGCCGTATCGTCACCTGGCCCAACCTCCCCACCCTGGTGGATTCCCTCAAGTCCACGGCCCTCCGGAACGACGCCGCCTACTGGGACCTCTTCCGCATGATGGGCGGCGAGAATTCCATGGCACAGTGGGTGAAGCACAGACCCGCCTATGCCGGCCCGGACTACATTCATTTCACGGCCGACGGCGCCCGCAAAGTAGGTGAGACCCTGAGCCAGTCCTTCCTGACTTGCTACAACTTCTACCAGCTCCGGAAGACCTATCCCAAAAGAAAGGTGGAGGAGGCCATGCATCCATGAAGCGGCTCCTGACAAGCCTCCTGACGCTGCTGGCGCTTCTTCCCTCCGCCGGTGCGCGCGTTCCCCACTACCCCTTCGTGCGGGCCGATTTGAACGTCGTCGAAAAACCCGCCGGAGCGTCTCCCTCCTATGACCTCTTCCTCCGCAAACTGGATACGCTCATCCTCACCGGAGGCGTCGATCTGCGCGTGCTGCATGTGGGCGGTTCCCACGTACAGGGAGGAACCTGGAGCGACCGCCTTCGCCGCGACTTCCTGAGCCTGCGCTACGGTGCCGACGGAGGACGCGGCCTGGTATTCCCCTTCTCCGCCGCCGGGACCAACACGCCCGCCAGCTACAGCAGCTCCTATTCCGGCAACTGGGAAAGCGCCACCTGCCTCAAGCCGCACGATGTCACCCTGGGACTCACGGGGATGGCCGTGACGGCACGGGACACGTCGGCCCGCGTAGTGATCGACCTTCTTCCCCGCGAGTCACACATGCTGCAGCAGCGATACACCTTCGACCGGGTGGATGTCCTGGGGGAAGGCTCGCTGGAGCCGGTGCTCCTGCTTAACAAGAAAGACACACTGAGAGGCGTCAACGGCCACTTCGTCCTCCCTTACTATACAGACTGGGTCCAGCTGGGCTTCACCGGAAGCGGAGAATTCACGCTCCGCGGCCTGTACCTGGACAAGAGCAACCAGGGTTTCAGCCTCATGGAAGCGGGCGTGAACGGCGCCTCCACCGCCGCATGGCTGCGCTGCGACCTGTGGGAGCAGGATCTCCGCCGCGTAATGCCGGACCTGGTAATCTTCTCGATCGGCATCAACGATATCCAGGGGGCCGATTTCGACACTCGCCGCTTCAAGGAACACTACCGGGAACTCATCAAAGCCGTGCGCCGCGTGAACCCCTACTGCGCCATCCTCTTCAGCGGCATCAACGACAGCTGGCGCCGCCGGGATGTCAACAGCCATACGGCCGCCGCCGAACAGGCCTTCCGCGACCTTGCGAAGGAATGTGCGGGCGTGTTCTGGGACTGGTACCGCGTGATGGGGGGATACGGCTCCATCGCACGCTGGCAGGAAGCCGGACTGGCACAGGCCGACAAAGTCCACCTTACCCCCGCCGGCTACAAGTTGGTGGCAGATCTGATGTTTGACGCAATTCTCGACAGTTACAGCAAGAGCAAATGAGCATGTGGAATGTCATCAAGGATTTTCTGGTAAACCTGTTCTCCTTTGACCAGGCGCACCCGTTGCTGTTTACCCAGTTCTACTTCTGGGCCTTCTTCGCGCTGGTATTCGCAGTGTTTTCGCTGTTCCACTCCAAGCCCCTGCTCAGAAACGGGTACCTCTTTGCCATGTCGCTGTTCTTCTACTACAAGACAAGCGGCGTCTTCCTGGCTCTGCTGGTCTTTGTCATCGTATATAACTTCTTTGCCGCCAAAGGACTGCGAAAACTACGCAGCGAACGGGCCAGACAGGCCCTTACCATCTTCAGCGTCATCGTGGACCTGGGCATCCTGGCCTACTTCAAATACGCCTACTTCCTCACGGACTTCGTGAACAACCTGCTGGGAACCTCCTTCGCAGTGCACGACGTCCTGGGAGAACTGCTCAACACCCTCACCGGGGCCGATATCTTCCGCGTCGATGCCATCATCCTGCCGGTGGGTATCTCCTTCTTTACCTTCCAGGCCGTAAGCTACATGGTGGACGTGAAGCGGGAAAAGATTGAGCCGGTGAAGAACTTCCTGGACTTTGGTTTCTACCTGAGTTTCTTCCCCCAGCTGGTAGCCGGCCCCATCGTGCGCGCCGTAGAGTTCGTGGAGCAACTCCACAAGCCCTATAACCTGAGCCGCCGCTGGTTCGGCATCGCCATCTTCTGGATCATGAACGGTCTTCTGAAGAAGCTCATCCTGGCCGATTACCTGGCCGTGAACTTCGCCGACCGCGTCTTCGAGAACCCCCTCCTGTACAGCGGCTTCGAGAACCTGAGCGCCCTCTTCTGCTATTCCCTGCAGGTATATGCCGATTTCTCCGGTTACACCGACATCGCCACGGGTGTAGCCATGCTCTTCGGCTTCTACCTTCCCCAGAACTTCAATTCTCCCTACAAGGCAGTGAACACGCAGCAGTTCTGGCGCCGCTGGCACATGACTTTGAGCCGATGGCTGCGGGACTACCTGTACATCCCCCTCGGCGGCAACCGGAATGCATCGGCCGGGACATTTATCATCATCGCCGCGGTGGCCGTTTTCGGCAGCTTCCTCAGCGGCAGCTGGTGGGTGGCCTTCGGCGTGACGGTACTGGCGGCGGGCATCGGCCTCTGGGCCTGGAAAAAGCCGCAGGACCGGAAGCTCATCACCACCAATATCAACTCCATGAACACCATGCTGCTGGGCGGCCTGTGGCACGGGGCCAGCTGGAACTTCATGATTTGGGGCGGCCTCAACGGTATCGGCATGGTCATCTATAAGATCTGGACCAAGCGTTCCATGGGCGGTAAGCTGCTGATTATCGGCCTTGTGACGGCGCTCTGCGGCACGCTTTCGTTCACGCTGCACTACCCGGTGTGGAACATGTTCTTCGTCTGGACGCTCATCCTTCTTGTGGGAACGCTGGTGAAAGGGATATGTCATTCTAAGCGAAGCGAAGAATCCTGGGCATCCCGTGCCTGGGACATCTTCCAGACCTTCGTATTCATCACATTTACGCGCCTTTTCTTCCGCAGCGGCTCCAACCTGGACCCCGCCCTGGCCAATGAAGAGGCCTGGAACACGGCCAAGAACATGGTGAACCAGATTGGCGGTCCCTGGGACCTGAGCCTGGTCCCGGACATGGCCGCCGCTCACTGGACGGTCCTGCTTCTGTTTGTGGTGGGAATGATCATCCACTGGCTGCCGGAACGCTTCAAACGCTGGTACCGGCTTAACTTCGCCCTCATGCCGCTGGGCCTCATGGCCCTGGTGGTGGTGGTGATCATCGTCTTCATCTTCCAGTTCATCACCGCCGACCTGCAGAGCTTTATCTATTTCCAGTTCTAAGCCAGCAAATTGGTAAGCGCCACGAAGTCCTCCACGGAGAGCTGCTCCGGGCGCTGGGAAAAGACGTCCTCAGAGAGGACATCGGCCTTGCCGCGGGCGATGGCAAGGGGCTTTAGGGGATTGCGCATCATCTTGCGGCGCTGCCCGAAGGCCGTTTTCACAACGGTCTTGAAAAGGGCCTCGTCGCAGCCCAACTCCGTGCGGGCGTTGCGCGTAAGGCGGATCACGGCGCTCTCCACCTTGGGCGGCGGAGCGAAGCAGCCGGAACCTACCGTGAACAGATATTCTATGTCATACCACGCCTGCAGCAGCACGGAGAGGATGCCATAGGTCTTGGTGCCGGGCTTTTCGGCGATACGCTCGGCCACTTCCTTCTGCACCATGCCCACTACTTCCGGAATGCTGTCCTTGTAGTCCAGCACCTTGAAGAAGATCTGGGATGAAATGTTGTAAGGAAAATTGCCGATGATGGCGAACTTCTCCGGGAAGATCTTCTCCAGCTTCAGCTGCAGGAAATCGCCCTCCATGAGGCGTCCCTGCATCCCCTGGAAGTGTGTGAGAAGGTAGTCCACACTCTCGGAGTCCAGTTCTATGAGCCTGAGGTCCACGTCTTCCCGTTCCAGCAGATACTGGGTAAGGACACCCATGCCGGGGCCGACCTCCAGCGTCGGAAGCCCGCCGTGAAGGGCGTCAACGATGGCGCGGGCCACTTTCTGGTCCGTCAGGAAATGCTGGCCCAGGGCCTTTTTCGCTCGTACTTCTGTCATACCTGCAAAGGTAAAGGAAAAATACGTAAAAACCTCGCGAGAAATTGCTATCTTTGTAGGTTGGAAAGCAACTTATACAATCATATGTACAGAACACACACTTGCGGGCAACTCCGCATTGAGAACAAAGGCCAGAAGGTAACGCTGGCAGGATGGGTGCAGAAGGCCCGCAAACTGGGCGGCATGACCTTCATCGACCTGCGTGACCGCTATGGCATCACCCAGCTGGTGGTAGAGGCCGATGCCCCCGCCGCCCTGGTGGAGACCGCCACCTCCCTGGGCCGTGAATACGTGATCCAGGCCACCGGCGAAGTGGTGGAACGCAGCGCCAAGAACGCCAAGATGCCCACCGGAGACATCGAGATCAAACTCGAATCCATCCAGATCCTGAACAAGAGCGTCACTCCTCCCTTCACCATCGAGGAAGAAAGCGACGGCGGAGAAGACCTCCGCGCCAAATACCGCTACCTGGACCTTCGCCGCGGCCCGCTCCAGCGCGCCCTGGCCCTGCGCCACAAGGTGGCCCACGAAGCCCGCAACTACCTGGACAGCCTGGGCTTCATGGAAATCGAGACCCCTTACCTTATCAAGTCCACCCCGGAAGGCGCCCGCGACTTCGTGGTTCCTTCCCGCATGAATCCCGGTCAGTTCTACGCCCTGCCGCAGAGCCCCCAGACCTTCAAGCAGCTCCTGATGGTAGCCGGCTACGACCGCTACTTCCAGATTGTGCGCTGCTTCCGTGACGAGGACCTCCGCGCAGACCGCCAGCCGGAATTCACCCAGATTGACTGCGAAATGTCCTTCGTGGAGCAGGAAGACGTCCTGAATACCTTCGAAGGCATGATGCGCACCCTGTTCAAGAACGTTCTCAACGTAGATATCCCCAACCCGCTCCCCCGCATGAGCTGGTACGACGCCATGGACTTCTACGGCTCCGACAAACCCGACGTGCGCTTTGGCATGAAGATCCACGAGATCACCGAGGTTGCCAAGGGCAAGGGCTTCAGCGTCCTGGACGAGGCAGCCTACATCGGCGCCATCTGCGTCCCCGGTGCCGCCGAATACACCCGCAAGCAGATTGACGAGCTCACCGAGTGGGTCAAGCGCCCGCAGGTGGGTGCCAAGGGCCTCATCTACATCAAGGTCAACACCGACGGAACCTACAAGAGCTCCATCGACAAATTCTACACGGCCGACGACCTCCAGAAGATTGCCGCCACCGCCGAGGCGCAGCCCGGAGACCTCATCCTGGTGATGAGCGGCGCCGCCAAGCGCAAGGTACAGACCATGCTGGGCGTCCTGCGCCTGGAGATGGGCGGCCGCCTGGGCTTCCGCAAGCCGGACGTATTCGCCCCGCTGTGGATCGTGGACTTCCCCCTGCTGGAATGGGACGACGAAACCCAGCGTTTCTACGCCATGCACCATCCCTTCACCGCCCCCAAGCCGGAGCACGAGAAGTGGTTCTACAGCGATAAGAAGGAAGACCTGGAGCGCGTTTGCGCCAACGCCTACGACTTCGTCCTCAACGGCAACGAACTGGGCGGCGGCAGTATCCGTATCCACAACGCCGACATGCAGAAACGCATGTTCGAGGTGCTGGGGATCGGCCCCGAAGAAGCCGAATACAAGTTCGGCTTCATCATCAACGCCTTCAAGTTCGGCGCCCCGCCGCACGGCGGCCTGGCCTTCGGCTTCGACCGCGTCTGTGCCCTCATGGGCGGCCAGGATACCATCCGTGACTACATCGCTTTCCCCAAGAACAACCAGGGCCGCGACGTCATGATCGATTCCCCTTCCCAGATTGACCAGGAGCAGCTGGACGAACTCCAGATTGCCCTGAACCTGAAGCAAATGTGATCCGTCACTTATCATATGATTTGAGTGCGCGGAACACATTCGGTATGAAAGTGTCCTGCGCACTTTATTTAGAGGTAGAGGCCGAAGAAGAGCTCCTCACGCTCGACTGGGATTCCCTGCCCCAGCCCGTCATGGTCCTGGGCGGCGGAAGCAACCTCCTTTTCACGAAGGACTTCCCCGGAACGGTGCTGCACGTGGGCATCGGAGGCATCACAAGGCATGCCGACGACCGCGTTACCTGCGGAGCCGGGGTTGTGTTCGACGATTTCTGCGCCTGGGCGGCGAAGGAGGGCCTCTGGGGCCCGGAGAACCTGTCCCTCATCCCCGGCGAATGCGGCGCATCGGCCGTTCAGAATATCGGAGCCTACGGCGTTGAGGTGAAGGACATCCTCGCCGATATCCGTGCCTACGACCGCAAGGAGGGCCGATTCGTGCACATCGACCCCGCCACCTGCGGCTACGGCTACCGCACCTCCAGGTTCAAGACCGAGTGGAAGGGCCGGTACATCATCACCGCCGTCACCTACCGCCTGTCCCGTGAGCCCAGGCCCGTGCTGGACTACGGCGGCATCCGCAAAGCCCTTCTGGAGAAAACCCTCACCCCTCTCGTCATCCGTGACACCATCATCGGGATCCGGAGAGAGAAGCTGCCGGACCCGGCGGTGACGGGAAGTGCCGGAAGCTTTTTCTGCAACCCGGTGGTGCCGGAGGATGTTTTCAAAAAGATAGAAGGCAACCCGCCCCACTACGAGGTGGAAGGTGGCATCAAAATCCCGGCCGCCTGGCTCATCGAACAATGCGGCTTCAAGGGGGCCCGCAACGGTGGCGCCCAGGTGTACCCGAAGCAGCCGCTGGTGATTGTGAACGCGACGGGAGAGGCCTCGCCGCAGGAAATCATCGGCCTGGAAAAACAAGTGATCGACGCCGTACAGGCTAAATTTGGTATAACGCTTCATCCGGAAGTTGAACATGTCTAAATACATCATCGAAGGAGGGCACAAACTCTCCGGTACAATAACCCCGCAGGGAGCCAAGAACGAAGCGCTGGAAGTAATCAGCGCGGTGCTGCTCACCAGCGAGCCCGTCACCATCACCAACATCCCGGAAATCCTGGATGTGAAGAACCTCATCGCCCTGCTGGAAAACATGGGCGTCAAGGTGACGCGCCACTGCAAGGGCCAGTTCACCTTCCAGGCCGACGCAGTGGACACCTCCTACATCGAGACGCAGGAGTTCGTGGAAAAGTGCGCCGAGCTGCGCGGTTCGGTGATGGTTGTAGGACCGCTCCTGAGCCGCTTCGGGCACGCCTGGTTCGCCAAGCCCGGCGGAGACAAGATCGGCCGCCGGAGGGTGGACACCCACCTGGACGGGATGATCAAGCTGGGGGCCGACATGGCCTATGACGAGACCCGCCGCGCCTTCCACCTCACCTGCCGGGACCGCCTTACGGGCCGATACATGCTGCTCGACGAAGCCTCCGTCACCGGCACGGCCAATATCATCATGGCCGCGGTGCTGGCCAAAGGCACCACCACCATCTATAACGCCGCCTGCGAGCCCTACATCCAGCAGCTTTGCAAGATGCTGGGACGGATGGGCGCATTCATCGACGGCGTAGGAAGCAACCTCCTCCGCATTCACGGAGTGGAAAGCCTCCACGGAACGCAGCACAAGATTCTCCCGGATATGATTGAGGTGGGCTCTTTCATCGGCATGGCCGCCATCTGCCGCAGTTCCATCACTATCAAGGACGTCTCCTGGTACGACCTGGGCATCATTCCGGACGCCTTCCGCCGCCTGGGTATCAAGCTGGAACAGCGAGGAGACGACATCTTCATCCCCGAGCAGGACAGCTATGAGATAGAGTCCTTCCTGGACGGGTCCATCATGACCCTCTCGGACGCCCCCTGGCCCGGCCTCACGCCAGACCTGCTGTCCGTCATGCTGGTGGTGGCCACCCAGTGCAAGGGCAGCGTGCTCATCCACCAGAAAATGTTCGAGAGCCGCCTGTTCTTCGTGGACCGCCTCATCGACATGGGCGCGCAGATCATCCTGTGCGACCCGCACCGTGCGGTGGTCATCGGCCACGATCACCGCATCACTCTCAAGCCGGCCCGGCTGGTTTCTCCCGATATCCGTGCAGGTATCGCCATGCTGCTGGCCGCCATGAGCGCCAGCGGGACTTCCACCATCGACAACATCCAGCAGATAGACCGCGGCTATGAGGACATCGAAGGCCGTCTGAATGCGCTGGGCGCCCACATTACCCGTGCATAATATGGATTACAGCAGATTCTTTTCGGCCGATGTACCTTCGTTCCTCCGTTCCCCGGTGAGGGAGATTTTCCGGAAGGTGGACCTTTCGGCCATCTGCTCCTTTGCCGGCGGCTACCCTGCCGCCGATACCTTCCCGGTAAAGGAGATTCCCGGCCTGGCCGCATCCGTGCTGGAAAAATACGGCTCCAAGGCCCTGCAGTACGGCGCCACGCAAGGCGTGCCGGAACTGAGGGAGGCCATCGCCGCCCGTTACGGCGTTCCCGTGTCGCAGGTGCAGATCACTACCTCTTCCCAGCAGGGCATCGACGTGTGCACCCGTGTCTTCGTGAACCCCGGAGACATTGTCCTGGCCGACGACCCCGTCTATCTGGGCGCCCTGCAGAGTTTCCGTGCCTATCGGGCCGATGTGAGGAGCATCGGAAGCACCGACCAGTCCGTCAAATTCATCTACGTCATCCCGGACTTCAATAATCCGTCTGGTAAAACCATGACCCTGGAGGAGAGGAAGGAGATTGTGCGTATCGCCAGGGAACGGGACTGCCTCATCGTGGAGGACAGCCCTTACCGCGAACTGCGCTACGAGGGGGAACCGGTGACCTCTATCCGCGAACTGGCTCCGGAACGCACGCTCCAGCTGGGCAGCTTCTCCAAGATCTTCGCGCCGGGCTTCCGGCTGGGATGGATCATCGGCCCGGAAGAACTGCTGGAACAGATCTATGTGTGCAAGCAGTGCCTGGATCTATGCCCTCCCGTGTTTGACCAGTATCTGGCCGCCGAATTCCTTGTGAGCGGGGCCCTGGACCGGAATTTGCAGCGAAGCGTGGCCGTGTATCGAGGGAGAAGGGACAGGATGGTTTCCCTTTTGAAGAAGTATATGCCGGAAGGCGTAGAATGGACCAACCCCGAAGGGGGCCTGTTCCTGTGGCTTACCTTGCCGGACAACATAGACAGCGTTGCCCTGTATGAGAAAGCGCTCGAGGCCGGAGTGGCCTACGTAGCCGGATCGTTCTTCTACAAAGATGGAAGCCACCGCAACACCATGCGGCTCAATTTCTCCTTCATAGCCGAAGAAAAGATGGAACCCGGAATCCGCCTCCTTGCATCACTCATCGCGCCTGTCCCGGCCCTGTACAAGTTCACGGGAGCCGGCAACGACTTCGTGGTGCTGGACGGACGCGACGCCGACGTGGCCGCCTTCCGTGAGCCCGGCCGCATCCTGGCCCTTTGCCGGGAATACCGCACCGACGGCCTCATGATCCTGGGCCAGGCCGCGGGATACGACTTCTCCATGGAGTTCTTCAACCCCGACGGAAGCGGCGGCATGATGTGCGGAAACGGAGGCCGATGCATCGTCGCCTTCGCCGATTACCTGGGCCTGAAACCCGCCGCCAGCGTGTGGCATTTCCTGGCCCCCGACGGTCCCCACACCGCCGAAATCCTCGAGAAGGAAGACGGCAAATGGACCGTAAAACTGAAAATGATCGATGTCGATGGCGTGAAACCCGTCATGGGCGGATACTTCCTCAACACCGGAACCCGGCACTTCGTGAAGTTTGTCCCGGATATCGAGGGCATCGACATGGAGAAAGACGGACCGGAAATCCGCTGGGCCGATACCTTCCAGCCCGAGGGCACCAACGCCAACTTCGTGGAAGTGCGGGCCGACGGCCTCCACGTGCGGACCTTCGAGAAAGGCGTGGAAGCGGAAACGCTGGCCTGCGGGACCGGGCTCACTGCATCGGCCATCGCCGCCTACGTACATTCCTGCGACCCTTGTCATTCTGAGCGAAGCGAAGAATCTTTCCGCCTGCAATGCCGCCGCGGAGACTGGCTCCAGGTGGACTTCCGCCCCTCTGGGGAACATTTCCACGAAGTGTTCCTCACCGGCCCGGCCGAACTGGTCAGGAAACTGTAAAACGAACACGATATGAACACGGAATTCAAAGGATGCGGCACCGCCATGTTCACCCCGTTCAAGGACGGGAAGGTGGACGTGGAGGCCCTTGCCGCCACCACCAGACGGCAGGTGGATGCCGGCATTGACTTCCTGGTACCGCTGGGAACCACCGGCGAAACCCCCACTCTCTCCGACGAGGAGAAACTGCTGGTATTCCACACCGTCAAGGCCAACGCCGCCGGAAAGCCGGTGGTGGTAGGCGTCGGCACCAACAGCCTCGCCGGCACGCAAGCGAACATGGAACTGCTCCGGGAGGCCGATGCCTTCCTGGTGGTGGTCCCTTACTACAACAAACCTCCCCAAAGGGGCATCTACGCCTACTTCAAGGCCGTAGCCGGGAGCACAGACAAGCCCGTCATCCTTTACAACGTACCCGGCCGCACCGGTGCCAACTGCGAGGCCGATACCACCATAGCCCTGGCCACGGACGTCCCCAACATCGTGGCCGTAAAGGAGGCTTCCGGCAACCTGGAACAAGCGAAGAAAATCATCGAAGGCGCCCCCAAAGGCTTCAGCGTGCTTTCCGGCAACGACGACGAGACCCATTCCTTCATGCGCATGGGCGGAGCCGGCGTCGTTTCCGTGGCCTCCAACGTAGCCCCGCAGGAGATGGTTTCCTTCGTGCACGCCGCCCTCCTGGCCGACTGGGAGACCGCCGGCGCGCTGAACCATCTGCTGCGCCCGCTTTTCAAGAATCTCTTCGTGGAATCCAACCCCATCCCCGGCAAGGCCGCCATGGCCCTGATGGGCCTGATGGAGAATACCCTCCGCCTGCCGCTGGTTCCCGCAACCGACGCCACGGTGGAACTGATGAAAGAAACCCTGGACAACTTATGGAAATAACGCTGAAAGAATTCAACGAAGTCATAGAGGCCCTGGAAAAGGGTGAACTGCGCGTGGCTCGCAAGGTGGACGGCGTATGGCAGGTGGACAGGCACGTCAAGGAGGTGATCCTGGCGGGCTTCAAACTGGGCGCCGTCACGGATATGAGCGAAGGGCAGTTTCCCTTTTTCGACAAGGATACTTACCCGGTGAGAAAGTTCCGCCCGGAGGACGGCGTACGCATCGTCCCCGGCGGCAGCAGCATCCGCCGCGGCGCCTTCCTGGCCAAGGGGGCCATCGTCATGCCGCCTTCCTACATCAACGTGGGTGCTTTCGTGGACGAGGGAACCATGGTGGACAGCCATGTGACCATCGGCTCCTGCGCACAGATCGGCAAGCATATCCACATTTCGGCCGCCACCCAGATCGGCGGCGTGCTGGAGCCGGCGGGGGCCCTGCCCACCATCATCGAGGACGGCGCTTTCGTAGGCGGCAACTGCGGCATCTACGAGGGGACCATCGTGGAGGAAGGGGCGGTCATCGCTTCAGGCGTCATCATCACCGCTTCCACACCCCTCTTCGACGCCACCACGGGCCGTTTCGTACCCCGTAACGCCGACGGACGCGTGGTCGTCCCGCGCGGCGCCGTAGTCGTCAGCGGTTCCAAGCCCATCGTCCGGGACGGAAAGCCCCTGGAAAGCGGCGTACACCTTTACTGCCCCGTCATCGTCAAATACCGCGACGAGAAGACCGCCGGCAGCGTCCACCTGGAAGACTTACTAAGATAATAAAACGAACAATATCATGAAAGTAGCTGTTGTGGGAGCCACCGGCCTGGTGGGCTCCAAGATGTTGGAAGTACTGGAAGAACGCCATTTCCCGGTAACGGAACTGTTGCCGGTGGCATCGGCCCGTTCTTACGGGAAGAAAGTGACCTTCCAGGGGAAGGAATGGACGGTGATGAGTGCCGACGAGGCCATCGCGAAAAAACCTACCGTCGCGCTGTTCAGCGCGGGCGGAGCCGCCTCCGGGGAACTGGCCCCCAAGTTCGCCGCAGTGGGATGCTATGTGGTGGACAATTCCTCCTTCTGGCGCATGCACCCCAGTGTGCCGCTGGTTGTCCCTGAAATCAATGCAGACGTACTCACGCCCGAGGACCATATCATTGCCAACCCCAACTGCTCCACCATCCAGATGGTGCTTCCCCTGGCGCCCCTGCACAAGGCCTATGGGATCAAGCGCATCGTGGTGAGCACCTACCAGAGCGTCACCGGCGCCGGCCAGCGGGGCATCGAGCAGCTGGAGGCCGAGCGCGCCGGAGGCAGCGGCAGCAAGTTCCCCCACCCCATCGACCTGAATATCCTTCCCCACATCGACTCTTTCCTCCCGGACGGTTACACCAAGGAGGAGATGAAGATGGTGAACGAAACCCGCAAGATTCTCCGGGACCAGACCATCGCCGTCAGCCCCACCACCGTACGTGTGCCGGTCAAAGGCGGTCACTCCGAGAGCGTGAACCTTGAATTCAACAAACCCTTCGACCTGGACGAGGCCCGCAGGCTCATGGCCGATATGCCCGGCGTAGTACTGCAGGACGACCCCGCAAACAACGTCTATCCCATGCCCCTTTACGCCTGGGGCAAGGATGAGGTCTTCGTGGGCCGTATCCGCCGCGACACCTCCGTCGAAAACGGCCTCAACCTCTGGTGCGTAAGCGACAACCTTCGCAAGGGCGCCGCCACCAACGCCGTCCAGATTGCCCAGGTCCTCCTGGAAAAGGGCTATCTGTCATTCTGAGCGTAGCGAAGAATCTCATGGACTGGAACCTGTTCCATACCCTGCTTTCGTTTGATTCCACTTCCGGGAAGGAGCGGAAAGTGGCCGAGTGGCTTCTCCAGACCCTGGAAGCGCCCGAAAAGAAGGCCATGGAAGTAGGCGACG
>JAEEGK010002097.1_pt1 | contig 49826 bp, 47 predicted proteins | sample 8958771 | NCBI WGS metagenome assembly JAEEGK01 (sample SAMN16246547, study PRJNA631951) | gut metagenome | biome: gut microbiome; feature: rumen; material: SC-attached | host: Bos | place: Iran: Karaj | collected 2018-10 | reverse complement strand
CCCCTCCGGATCGACCGAAGTGGAGAAGCGCGCCGTCCGCGACGCCGCCGAACATTCCGGCGGCCGCGACGTCCAGATGATCTTCGAGCCGATGGCCGCCGCACTGGGTATCGGCCTCGACGTCACGGCCCCGATGGGCAACATGATCGTGGACATCGGAGGCGGCACTACCGAAATCGCCGTCATCTCCCTGGGCGGCATCGTGGCCGACGAGAGCATCAAGACTGCCGGCGACGTGTTCACCACCGAGATCCAGCAGTATATGCGCCAGCAGTACAACATCCGCATCGGCGAACCCACTGCCGAGCAGATCAAGATCCGCATCGGCGCGGCCATTTCCGAACTCGAAGAACCGCTCGAGCCCTTCGTGGTCAAAGGCCCGAACCTGATGACCGTCCACCCGGGCGAAGCGCCCGTCACCTACCAGGAAGTCGCGCACTGTCTCGACAAGTCGCTGGTCAAAATCGAATCGAGCATCCTCACGGTGCTCGAGAAGACCCCGCCGGAGCTCTACAGCGACATCGTCCGCAAGGGTATCTTCCTGACCGGCGGCGGCGCCCTGCTGCGCGGTCTCGACATCCGTCTTTCCAAGAAGATCAACATCCCGTTCCACGTGGCCGAAGATCCGCTCCGCGCCGTAGCAAGAGGCACCCGCATCGCCCTGAAGAACCCGCACTATCCCTTCCTGATGCGATGAGAAGCCGCTACGGACTCCTGTCTTCCCTGACCGCCGTCGTCCTGTTCATCCTCCTCGAAACGTGCGCCATCCTGCTGGTCGCACGGGGCGGGGTCGTGCAGCGCTTCAAGGTGATGGGAGCCGTGCGCAGTGTCGAGTCGTGGTTCTGGGAGCGCACCGGACGCATCCGCTACTACTTCAATTTCCGCACGGAGAACGACCGCCTCACCGCCGAAAACCTGCAGCTGCGGCAACAGCTCTCGCGTTTTGCCGCGGTACAGCGCGCACTCGACTCGATGGAAGTGGTCGTCGAGCCGGAATTCACCTATTTCGGTGCCACCGTCGTGCGCAACTCCGTAGACCGGCAGCACAATTTCCTGGTGCTCGACCGCGGCAGCGACGACGGCGTCGAAGCGGGAATGGGGGTGGTCACCTCACGCGGCGTGGTGGGCATCGTCAGCGCCGTGAGCCGGCACTATTCCTACGTGATCTCGCTCCTGAACACGGAGCAGTCGGTCAGCGCCAAGCTCGCGGGCAGCGGCGCCTTCGGCCCGATGACCTGGACAGGCGTCTCTCCCAGGGGTGCCGTCCTGCGCGAGATTCCGGTCCACATCCAGACCGCCCCGGGCGACACCGTCTATTCGAGCGGATTCTCCACCATCTATCCGCCCGACATCCCGCTGGGCACCATCGAGAAATCGACGATCCGGCAGGGTTCCTCCCAGGAGCTGACGGTCAGTCTGCTGGAAGATTTCCGTTCGCTCCACAACGTCTATATCGTCAAAAACAACCGCCGGCAGGAGCTGGAAGAACTCTATGAACAGGCTCAGTAACATCTTCTACTGCACCCTCGTGTTCCTGCTGCAGCTGGTGCTCACGGACTATGTGCATCTGGGGCCCTACGTCTTCCTCTGCCTGGTACCCTACCTGCTCATCAACATCCCGCTTTCGCGGAGTCCCCACGTGGTGATGCTGACCGCCTTCGCCATCGGACTGGGCCTCGACGTCCTTTCCGACGGCGTGCCCGGTCTCAACGCCTTCGCGGCCGTACTGGCCGCGGCTCCCTGCAAATTCCTTTACCGCCGCCTGGTCAACAGCGACCGGCAGGACAAGACCGAAATCCCCCTGCCCGGCGAAGTGGGGTTTCTCAAGTATGCGAAATACCTCTCCGCCGTGACGCTCATCTATATGGCCGCCTATGTCGCGCTCGACTGCATCAGTTTCCGGCCGGTGTCGTTCATCCTCATCAAATTCGCGGCAAGTGCAGCCGCCAGCATCGCGCTGGCCCTGCTGCTGGCCATCCCGCGCAGCAACCGCCCTTAGCGTATGAACGAACTTCAGAACCGTCGCGGCATCCTGGTGGCAGCCATCGTAATCGTCTTCGCGGTCATCGTATTCCGGCTCTTCCAGGTCCAGATCCTCGACAAGGAATACCGCGTGACGGCCGAGAACAACGCGCTCAAGTACGAGACCATCTATCCGGCCCGCGGCCGCATCCTCGACCGCAACCGCGAAGTGATCGTGGACAACAAGGTCACCTACGACATCATGGTCACGCCCTACGACGTGAAGGAGTTCGACACCCTGGCCTTCTGCCGCATCTTCGACCTGGACACGGCCTTCGTCAAGGAAAAATTCCGTGAATACCGGCTCTACCGCCGCAAGATCGGCTACCAGACCCTGGTATTCAAGCGCCAGGTCACCGGCGAGCAGTACAATATGTTCGTCGAGAAGAACTTTATGTTCCCCGGCTTCACGGGCGTGCCGCGCACCACGCGCACCTATCCTTTCAGCGCGGGCGGCAACCTGCTGGGCTACATCTCGGAAGTCGATGCGTCGTACCTCAAGGACCATCCGGATTACAAGAGCGGCGACTATGTGGGCAAGACCGGGATGGAGGAGGCTTACGAGCATCTGCTGCGCGGCGAAAAAGGCTACAACATCTATCTGCGCGACGCCCACAACCGCATCAAGCAGCGCTATCAGGACGGTGAATACGACAAGACCGCCACGCCGGGCGTGGACGTGGTCACCACCATCGACGGCTACCTGCAGGCATACGGGGAAAAACTGATGAAAAACAAGGTGGGTTCGCTGGTGGCCATCGAGCCTGCCACGGGCGAGATCCTGACGATGGTCTCCAGCCCCGGCATCGACGTGAGCCAGCTCTCCGAGATCAACAAGTACTACAAGGACCTGGTGACCGACCCCTACAAGCCGATGTACAACCGCGCCGTGATGAGCCCGCAGCCGCCCGGCTCGGTGTTCAAACTGGTCAACGGCCTGATCGGCCTGCAGGAAGGCGTGCTGACGCCCGCGACAATGTACGGCTGCCACCGCGGCTACGTGGTGGGCGGCCTGCGCGTGGGCTGCCACGGGCACCCCAGCCCGATCAACCTCTATCAGTCGATCATGATGTCGTGCAACGCGTACTATTGCTACGTGTTCCGCTCCATCCTCGACAACCCGAAATACGGCTCCGTGCGGGAGGGCTTCGACCGATGGAAGCAATATACTGAAAGTTTCGGCTTCGGCCGGAAACTGGAGACCGACATCCCCGGCGAGAAGGCGGGTACGATGCCCACGGCCGAACGCTACGACCGGATCCACGGCAAGGACCGCTGGAAGTCGATCTCCATCATCTCCCTCTCGATCGGCCAGGGCGAAATCGGCTGCACGCCGCTCCATCTGGCCAACCTGGCGGCCACCATCGCCAACCGGGGCTATTTCTACACCCCGCACCTGCAGAAAGACACGCCCGAAAGCCCCATCGACCCCCGTTTCAAGGAGCGCCATTATACGATGGTCGATACCACGCACTTCGCCGACATCGTCCAGGGAATGGAACTGGCCATCAACTATACGGGCGGCGGCGCCACGGCGACCATCGCCCGCATCCCCGGCATCGTGGCCTGCGGCAAGACGGGCACGGCCCAGAACCCGCACGGCGACGACCACTCCGTGTTCATCACCTTCGCCCCGAAAGACGACCCGAAGATCGCCGTGGTGGCTTATGTGGAGAACGGCGGCTTCGGCGCCACCTGGGCAGCGCCCATCGCCTCGCTCCTGGTGGAGAAATATCTCAAAGGCGAGATCTCGCCCGAACGCAAAGCCCTGGAGCAGCGCGTGTTCGACGGCAATCTCCTCCACAAGGTCAAAGTAAAACGCTGACGAGAGATGCCCGAACTCAACTACAAGAAACTCGACTGGGTGGTGATCGGCTGCTATCTGCTGCTGATCGTCTTCGGCTGGATGAACATCTTTTCGTCGAGCGTCTCGGAAGAGGGCTTCGTCTTCAGCCTGAAAGAGAAATACGTGATGGACCTCATCTGGATGGGATCGGCCCTGGCCATCGCCATCCTCATCTTGTTCGTGGTCCCGTCGCGGGTTTATCCCGCCGTGTCGTGGCCGTTCTACGGGCTGATGGTCCTGCTGCTGGTGGCCGTGGCCTTCGTGGGCGTGGAGGTCAACGGCTCCAAGTCGTGGTTCGCCATCGGGCCGTTCCGCCTGCAGCCGGCCGAGTTTTCGAAGATCTCGACCTCGGTCCTGCTGGCCTACCTGATGAGCAAATACGATTTCCGCTTCAGCAATCCGCGTGATTTCCTGCGCATCGCCGTCGTACTCGCCATACCGATGCTGGCCATCCTGCTCGAGAAGGAGACCGGCTCCGCCCTGGTCTATCTGGGTTTCCTGCTGGTCTGCTACCGTGAAGGGATGACGGGATGGATCCTGGTCGCCGGCCTGCTGGCCATCGGTTTCTTCATCCTGACCCTGGTGGGATCCTCGCTGGTTGCCATTATCGTGCTGGCCGGCCTGACGGGTGTGGCCGCCAGTTTCTACAGCCACAGACAAATGGTCGGCATCCCCCTGACTGCGGTCGCGGTCACGGCACTGGCCTTCCTGCCCCGGCTTACGCGGCTGGAGTCGCCCGCCTTCCTGAGCCGTTTTGAGCCCGACGTCTGGGCGGCGGCCGTCACCGGCCTGCTTGCGGCCGTCCTGGCCGCAGTCTGGTGGCTCCGCCGCCAGCGGGCGCTCCGCAACCTGATGCTGGGCTTCCTCGCGGGCCTGGTCCTGATCTTTTCGGTGGAATTCGTATTCGAACACGTGCTCAAGGACCACCAGCGTGCCCGCATCGAGGTGCTGCTGGGCATCAAGGACGATCCGATGGGCGTAGGCTATAATGTCCATCAGTCGCTGGTGGCCATCGGTTCCGGCGGATTCGCGGGAAAGGGTTTCCTGGGAGGGACACAGACCCGGTTCGACTTCGTGCCCGAACAGAGCACCGACTTCATCTTCTGCACCATCGGCGAGGAATGGGGTTTCCTCGGCACGCTGGCCGTAATCATCGTCTATCTGGTGATGATCCTGCGGCTGATCCGCGCCGCGGAGAGGCACAAAGACGGCTTCGTACGCATCTACGGCTGGTGCGTGGCGGTGTGCCTGCTGATGCACGTGTTCATCAACATCTGCATGACCATCGGACTGATGCCGGTCATCGGCATCCCGCTGCCGCTGCTCAGCTACGGCGGATCGTCGCTCTGGGCCTTTACCATCCTGCTGTTCATCTTCCTGCGGCTGGACATGGAAAAACAAAGTTATTGAGAAATTACTATATTTGTGAGATAGAATAAACCCGAATTAACCGATTTCAATATGCCACTTCCCTTTGTTGACCGCCACAACGGTCCCAGACCCGAACAGGAGCAGCAGATGCTCGAAGTCCTGGGCGTCTCTTCGCTCGACGAACTCATCGGCCAGACCGTGCCGCAGGATATTCTGTTGAAAGAACCCCTCAAGCTGGACCCCGCAATGAGCGAAAGCGCCTACCTGGCCCGGCTCAAGGATATCGCCCACAAAAACAAGAACCTTCGTTCGCTGATCGGACTGGGATTCTACGGCACTGCCTCTCCCGCCGTGATCACCCGCAACGTCTTCGAGAACCCGTGCTGGTACACCTCCTACACGCCGTACCAGGCTGAGATCTCGCAGGGCCGTCTCGAGGCGCTCATCAACTTCCAGACGATGATCTCCTCGCTCACGGGCTTCAACCTGTCGAACTGCTCGATGCTCGACGACGCCACCGCCGCAGCCGAAGCGATGCGAATGATGTTCGAGCTCCGTCCGCGCGACGCCGTCAAGGCCGGGAAGAACGTGGTCTTCGTCGACGAGAACATCTTCCCGAACGTCCTGTCGGTGCTGCGCACCCGCGCCGCCGGCCTGGGCATCGAGATCCGGATGGGGAACGCCCTGGAATATACTTTTGAAGAAAAATGCTACGGCGCGCTGGTGCAGTATCCGGCTGCCGACGGTGCCGTCCGCGACTACACGGCCTTCTGCGAAAAGGCCCACGCGGCCGGCTGCCTGGTAGCTGCCTGGTGCGACCTGCTTGCCCTAGCCCTGCTCAAGGAACCCGCCGCCTGGGGCGCCGACATCGCCTGCGGCACCGCCCAGCGCTTCGGCCTGCCGATGGGCTTCGGCGGTCCGACCGCCGGCTGGATGGCCTGCGCCGACAAATACAAGAGAAACCTGCCCGGCCGCATCATCGGCGTGTCGGTCGGCCGCCTGGGAGAACGCGCCGTGCGCCTCGCCCTCCAGACCCGCGAACAGCACATCAAACGCGAGAAGGCCACATCGAACATCTGCACCGCTACGGCTCTGATGGCCACGATGACCGGTATGTTCGCCGTATGGCACGGTCCGAAAGGCATCACCGAGATCGCTCAGAATGCCGCTGGATTCGCCCACGCCGTGGCAGCCCGGCTGAAGAACGCAGGCTTCAAACTTGCCAGCGAAGACTTCTTCGACACCATCCGCATCGTCGACGTCGATGCAGAAGCCATCCGCGCCAAGGCTCTCGAAGCCGGATTCAACTTCTGGTATCCCGATGCGCACACCGTGCAGATCTCCTTCGACGAACTGTCCACCCGCGACGAAGCCAACGCCGTCGCCGCGGTCTTCGGCTGCCCCGGCAACTGCCCCGTCGCCCCGGGCAAACCCGTACCCATGGCCCGCGAATCGGCCATCCTCACGCAGAGAGTGTTCAACACCTACCACTCCGAGACCGAGATGATGCGCTACATCAAGATGCTGGAGCGCAAGGACATCTCGCTCGCCCATTCGATGATCCCGCTGGGCAGCTGCACGATGAAGCTCAACGCCGCCGCCGAGATGCTCCCGCTTTCCTGGAGCGAATTCGGCAACCTGCATCCCTACGCCCCGGCCGACCAGGCCGAAGGCACCCTGCAGGTCATCCACGAACTCGAACATGACCTGGCCGTGATCACCGGCTTCGCAGGCTGTTCCCTGCAGCCCAACAGCGGCGCGGCCGGCGAGTATGCGGGCCTGATGACCATCCGCCGCTTCCTCAACGCCAACGGCGGATGCGGCCGGCGCGTGATGATCATCCCGACCTCCGCCCACGGCACCAACCCGGCCTCCGCAGCGATGGCCGGCTTCGACATCGTCCTGGTGGGCTGCGACGACCACGGCAATATCAACGTGGAAGAACTCGCCGAGAAGGCCGAAGCGGCCGGCGACACTCTGGCCGGCATGATGATCACCTATCCTTCCACCCACGGCGTGTTCGAAGTCCGCATCCGCGAGATCGTGGACATCATCCACCGCCACGGCGGACTGCTCTATATGGACGGCGCCAACATGAATGCCCAGGTGGGCCTCACCAATCCGGGCTACATCGGAGCGGACGTGTGCCACCTCAATCTCCACAAGACCTTCGCCATGCCGCACGGCGGCGGCGGCCCGGGCGTCGGCCCGATCTGCTGCACCGCGGCCCTCAAGCCGTATCTGCCGGGCCATCCGGTGGTCGGCGCCTGCGGCGGAGCAGGCATGGACGCCGTCAGCGCGGCGCCTTACGGAAGCCCGCTGCTGCTGCCCATCACCCACGCCTATATCAAGATGCTCGGCGCGGAAGGCCTGAAGAAGGTCACCCAGATCGCCATCCTCAACGCCAATTATATGGCCGCCAAGCTGATGCCCGAACTCCAGACGCTCTACACCGGCGCCACCGGCCGCGTGGCACACGAATGCATCATCGACCTGCGTCACTTCAAGGCCACCTATGGCGTCGATGCCACCGACGTGGCCAAGCGCTTGATGGACTTCGGCTTCCACGCCCCGACGCTGTCGTTCCCGGTCCATGAGACCCTGATGATCGAGCCTACCGAAAGCGAACCGCTCAGCGAACTCGACCGTTTCGTGGAGACCCTCAAGACCATCGTGGCCGAATGCGAAGCCATCAAGGCCGGCACCCTCGACGCAGAGGACAACCCGGTCCGCATGGCCCCGCACACGGAAGACGAGGTCTGCGCCGACGAGTGGAAACACCCGTACAGCCGCACCCAGGCCGCCTTCCCGCTCGAGTGGATCCGCCAGAACAAACTCTGGCCGGCCGTCAGCCGCGTGGACAACGGTTACGGCGACCGCAACCTGGTGACAGTCGCAGAATAACAATAAACACATCATACCATGAAAAGAATCCTTATTTCCCTGATCGCCCTGGTCGCCCTGACCACGGCAGCCCGGGCGCAGGACAACACATTCGGCGTGCGTGCCGGTTACGGCGCCGCCTTCGGCGCGGAACTCTCCTACCAGGGTTTTGTCAGCGACATCAACCGCATCGAGATCGACCTCGGTGCCCGTTTCGGCAAAAAATTCGTCAAAGATGAGGTGGCCGTGGCCTACCCCACCAGCGCCGCACTTTCCGTCATGTACCACTGGCACTGGTTCCTTGTGGGCGGTTTCGGAATCTACGTCGGCCCCGGCGTGCAGGCGACCATCGCGGGTGCGGGCTTCGGGCTCGGCCTCGGCGGCCAGGTCGGCCTGGACTACCAGTTCGACGCACCGTTCCAGCTTTCGCTCGATTTCCGGCCGATGTATGCCCTGGTCGGACCCTACCACCTGAGCCTCGACAACCACGTGGCCCTGGGTATCCGCTACGCGTTCTAGACCGGATTCCGACCCTCGTTTAAAGCCTGCCGTCCCCACCGACGGCAGGCTTTTTTTTAATTTTATTTTGCAGTTTGTCGGAAAGTGCGTAAATTGCGCGGTTAAATGAAGTTACGCTTCATAATCACGGTTTTTCGGGGGCTTCTGAAGTGAGTTCCCGACGGCGGAGCCGTTAAAACAACGAAAGAAAAAAGAAAACAAACAAAACCTATTTATACAATGAAGAAACTTACTTCAATCATCGCTATCCTGATTCTCGGAGCAGGCTCGGTGTTCGCCCAGAACGCATTCGTCGGCGGCCACAGGGCCTGGACCTTTGCTGTGCAGGGCGGCCCGGTGTACTCGCTCTACGAGAACGCTTTCTCTTACCGTGACAATGGTGCCGGGTTCAAATTGTTTTCGCTGGAAGGACAGGCTTCCATCGGATATGAATTCACCAACGCACTGGGTGTCCGTCTCGCTGTGAACTATGGCGGCAACCGCGGCGCAGCCAACACGCTCAATACAGCCGCACACGGCTTCTATCCGTACAATTTCCGCAGCGTCAACGGTTTCGTTGACTTTACCCTCGACCTCAACGGGAATTATGCCGTAGAAAGCACCTTCCGCCCCATTTTCTATCTGGGTGCCGGCGTGGGACACACCTACCATTTCACGAAGCCGACCACGTACGGTACGCCGAAAAACCACAGCTGGGAAGCTGACAACCCGTTCCACCCTTGGCAGGACATCAACACGAATAACACCGTGTTCGGTTTCCGCGGCGGTTTCATCGCCGAGTACGACATTACCCCGAGCTTCGGCCTGTTTGCCGATTTCTGCGGCGAAGCCTACAACGACAAGTTCAATGGCTTGCGCCCGTCAGAGCACGACCAGACCGCCTTTACGGGTTATGCCGGTTTCCCGCTCGACCTTCGCTTCTCGCTCTCGCTCGGCATTATTTACCGTATCAACTACTAATACCTTCCGACAATGAAACACAGCAAACTCTTTATCGTCCTGCTGGCCGCACTTTGCTGCGCGCCCGTTTTCGGACAGGAAAAATATGAGAACAAATGGTTCGGCGGCGCTGGCGGCGGTATGAACTTCGGTGCCGACGGCATTGCCGACCGCACTATCCGCGAGTTTTCAAATCTGGGCGCCGGTACCGCCATCGATGCCTGGATCGGTAAACGCTTCAACGACTGGTTCGGTCTCGCCCTTGGTTATCAGGGTCTGAACATCTCCAAACGATATGTCGAATACGGCCAGTATCCGTACAACTATATCCACGCCGACGCGATGCTGATGGGCAGCCGCTTCATCATGCCCTACCTCCACGCCGGTTTCCTGATGGCTGACAAGAATTCGCCCGCCGGTGGTATCGGCGTCAAGGTGCCCATTCCGATCAGCGACGTGATCAGCATCGTGCCTGACTTCAAGGCTACGATTTTCGGCGACAAGGCGATCGCAGGCAGCAAGCCGATCGGTTCCGATCTGAGCGCCACGCTTGGCCTGGCTTTCAACCTGGCCAAACCGCGTCCCAAGAAAGTCGAGCCCGTGTATGTCGCTCCCGAACCGGAACCCGAACCGGAACCGGAACCGGAGCCGGTCATCATTCCGGAACCCGAACCGGAACCGGAGCCGGTCAACCTTGTCCAGAAGTCCGAGGAATTCACCGCACGCATCGCCGGTATCACGCTCTTCGACTTCGACAAGTCCTTCATCCGCAAAGAGGCGTTCCCTGTGCTCGACGATATCGCTGCCTGGCTGATCGAGAATCCGGAGCACTCCGCCCTCATCGAAGGCTACACCGACTACAAGGGCTCCGACGCCTACAACCTCGGTCTGTCTCAGCGTCGTGCTGACTCCGTGAAGAAATACCTGGTCGACAAGGGTGTCGAGAGCGCTCGCCTCGAAGCAATCGGTCGTGGTAAGGGTAAATTCACCGAAGGCACCACCGATGCTGAAAAGCGTCAGCAGAACCGCCGCGTAGTTATCACGCTGAAGTAAAACGTACACTCCGGGGGTGTTTTCTCCCGGTCTGAATCCGGCAATACCGGGCAGGGTGGACGCCTTCCGGCCGAGCACCTGCCCGGTATTGCCTGCGTAAAGAGACTCCTTGAAAGGAATCGATACCCTGAAATTTCTGTTCAGTCTGGTTGTGGTCTGGATCCACACCGGAGTGGGGAATTTGGGCGGGCTCACACCGTGGGCCGTGCCCTTTTTCTTTCTGGTATCGGGGTTCTTCCTGTTCGGAAAACTGTTCAACGAACCCGACCGTTCCAAACAGGGAAACATCGTCTGCAGTTGGAGCCGCAAAGTCTTGCGGCTCTATCTGCTTTGGTCGCTGATCTTCCTGCCATTCGCCATCATCGGCTTTGTCCAGGACCAGATGGGGTTTGCCAAATCGATAGCCACTTACCTGCGAAATCTTCTGCTGGTCGGCGAGAACTATTTGTCCTGGCCACTGTGGTATCTGCTGGGAATGCTCTGGGCGGGGCTCATCATTTGGATTGCCGGCAAACTGAAGATCCCTTTCTGGGGCCTTTGTGCGTTGGCCGCATTGCTCTATGTGACGCCATATCTGTTGCATCTCGACAGCAACGAGTTGTACCTGAAAGTTTTCAAGACCACGCGCAACGGCTTCTTTACCGGGTTCCCCTTCATGGTCCTCGGCGGACTGGTCCGGCGGATTCTGCCGCCGATGAAGAACTGGGAAGCGGACAGCTGGCAGCAGAAGACGGCCTTGACCTTCCGCTACCTGAGCACGCACATCTACCTCTCGCATATGATCTGGGGCGGCTTGATGATTCTCATTTGGGGATTCGAGCGCAGCCTGCTCTTCTGGGGCCTTACCTGCGCCATCTCCATCCTTACCGGGCTGCTGATCAGACCGTGCGACCGGCTTGTGCAATTCCTGTATGGAAGAACCTATCGCGCCTAGCCTATGAAAAACATCGCCGTCCTGATGACCTGCTATAACCGCAAGGAAAAAACCTTGCGCTGCTTGTCCGCCCTGCAGGAAGGATGGGAGAAGAACGGGAAAGAACTGTCCGTTTCCGTTTTTCTGACCGACGACGGATGTTCTGACGGTACGGCCGATGCAATCCGGTCTCAAGGTTTTCGTTTTCCGATCCATATCCTGACGGGCACCGGCAACCTCTTCTGGAACGGCGGTATGATCAACTCCTGGAAGGCAGCGCTGGCCGAAGGAGGATTCGACGGCTATCTGTGGCTCAATGACGACACGTATTCGCTTCCGGAATTCTGGGAAGACCTGATCGCGGCCGATGCCTATAGCCTGGCCACCTTCGGCAAGCAAGGCATTTATGTCGGATCCACCCAGGACCGCGAAACGGGCGCCTTTACTTATGGCGGCTTCAACTATGTGAGCAAGGTTACCCTTCTCGACAAACTGCTGCCTCCCAACGGCACATTCCAGCCCTGTATGGCTGCCCACGGAAATATTACGTACGTTTCACAGGAAGTGGTCGACAAAATGGGCATCTTCTGTGAAAAGTACTGGCACGGCGGAACCGACCATGACTACACGTATCTGGCCCACAAAGCCGGTTTCCCGATTCTGGTCCTTCCACGCTACTCGGCCGTCTGTGAGAACGACCATATCGGAAAGACGCGCGACCACACCGCACTTCCGCTCCGCGAGCGGATGAAACTCTTCTGGGTCAAAGAAGGATACGGGATGCACAATGCCCTGCTGTTCAGCCGACGGTGTTTCCCCTGGCGGACGCCTTTCGTCTTCCTCGCGGGCGTCATCAAACTCTTCTTCCCGCGCCTGGGCTACGGCGGGTATCTCAAACTTCGGAAACACGGCATCTGATGAAAAAGATCTTCATCGCCTACGCTGACGCAGCATTGGCTTATTCGCTCAAGCGGATCGGGCGCCAGGCCCGTCGGTTGAAGATCTTCGACGAAGTGATTCTCTATACCCCGGCCGACCTGTCGGAGGAAATCAAGGCGCATCCCCTGATGCAATTTAGCCGGGGCGGCGGTTATTGGCTATGGAAGCCCTGGTTGATCCAAAAGACGCTGCGCGAACACGAATCCGGCGACGTTGTCGTCTATGCCGATGCCGGCTCCACGCTCCGAAAATCGCCCGAATGGGATCGTCTCTTCGGATTAATGGACCGCTACGACACCCTCTGCTTCCAGTATGCCGAAACCGTTCCTGAATTCGCCCGCTGGGGCAATGCTTCCACGAAGATCAAATACTGGACGAAGAAAAGGGCCCTGACATTCCTGGACGAATACTTTCACGATAACGCCTACCGGGAGAACTGTAAAATCATGGGCGGACTGCTCTTCATGAAGAATCCCGACAACAGCCTGCTCCGGCAATGGCTCGACATCTCGATGAACCATCCGGAACTGATTGTCGACCCTACGGAAGAAGAAATGAAAGAGCAGAATCCGGGATTCGCCTATCACAAGCACGAGCAGTCGTTCCTGACAGCGCTGGCCTATTATGACAAGACCGTCTGCATGATTCCGGAAACCTACGAGAAGTATAGCCCCGACACTTTTGCCTGGGCCTCCCGCTGCAGGGCCGCCAATTTCAGGGAGTATCTGCCCTGGGCCATCAAGATGCGGATGCGGCACCTGTTGGGCGACGAGACATTTGAAAAGGGAAAGAAATTACTGGGAATTCGCTGATATGACAGAGGACTGCACGGCCATTCTGATTCTGACGTATAAAAGTTCGACCGATACGATCAACTGTATCCGGAGCATCGAAGCCTGCAATTCTGCACCTGTCAAGTATATCGTTGTCGACAACGGCTCGCCCGACAAAGGGGAAACTGAACGACTTGACGAGTTCTTCTCCCAAAGCGGGCACACATATGTCCGCCTGTCCGATTCAGACCATCCGGAAAATGATCTACCCTACTTCACGTTTCTGGCAAGCGGCGAGAATGACGGCTATGCCCGGGGAAACAACAAAGGGCTCAATCTAGCCTATGCCGATCCGTCCATCAAAAACATCCTGATCCTCAACAGTGACATCCTGTTCACGGAAGACATTCTCCCCACATTGTTGGCTTTCCGGCAGCAACGGCCGGACTGTGGACTTGTCACACCGCTGATCGTTTCCGGAAAAGGCCGCATCGACCATTGCTGCGCCCGCAAGGCACCGACGAATTGGGAACAGATTCTCTTTTTTCTGTTTTTGAAGCGGGACTTTTTTCACATTCTATCCCAAGCGGACATCCGTCAAAAGATACTTCAAAGCAACCCTGAGATGGCGGCTCTTCCGTCTTTCCCGGTCGATATGCCCAGCGGAGCGTGCATGCTGATCGACAAGGATCTTTTCCGGCAAATCGGAAGCTTTGATCCCCGTACTTTTTTGTACTACGAGGAACAGATTCTCCATAAGAAACTCAAGGCAGTTTCGCGTACCAGCTACTGTGTGCCGACCGTCAAGTGCACCCATCTGGGCGCGACGAGTACCCAGAATATTCCCGGCATCTTTCTCCAACGCTGCAATCTGGAGAGCGCCGATATCTATTTGAAGCATTACGGAGACATGACCCTCCCCCAGCGTCTGGCCTGGAGCCTGGCCAAGAAAGCCTGGCTGCTCAGACTGAGGATCATCTCGTCCCGGCACAAAGCCTGAGATCGAATATGGGCATTCTGGACATTCTCCCCATGAAATATCGTCATCGCGTCGCCGACCCCGTCCGCAGCGTGACGATGCGGGTCAAGCATGCCGTTTGGTACTGTCTCCACCCCAAGGATCCAGATTACCACAAGATTCCGATCATCATCAACAATTACAACCGGCTCGACTGCCTGCAGAAATTGATCAAGGCGCTGGAAGACCGGGGTTATACGAATATCCACATTCTGGACAACCTGTCCGACTACCCGCCGCTGCTGGCCTGGTATGAGGCCTGTCCGTACGACGTCATCCGGCTGGATCGGAATATCGGCTATCAGGCCATCTGGGAGTCCGGTGTCTACGACCGGTTCAAACGGTCTTTCTATGTGTACACCGATTCCGACGTCGTGCCGGACGAGAAGTGTCCGGAGGATTTCATGAAGCAGTTCCTGAACGTGTTGCGCAAGTATCCCCGCTGCCTGAAAGTCGGTTTCGGCCTGCGGATCGACGACCTGCCGGACTTTTTCGACCATAAGGAGGCCGTACTTCTCAATGAAGGCCGATTCTGGAAAGAGCCGCTAGGCAACGGGCTCTACAAAGCCCAGATCGACACCACTTTTGCCCTTTACCGTCCGTTCTGCTATGGGCCGGCCAACGACCATCATCTGATGATCCGGACAGGCGCCCCTTATGTCGCCAGGCATCTCCCTTGGTATGTGGATTCGTCCAACCCTTCGGATGAAGATCTTTATTATATCCGGACGTCCCGCCAGTCCACCCATTGGACTTCACAAATGAAGAAAACGGACAATGGACAATAAACAACCGGTCAAACAGCGGCTCTCCAATATGGAACTGGCCCGGATCGTCGCGATGCTGATGATCGTGATCGGGCATTTCATCCTGACGTACGGTTTGTGGAACGGATCCGATTTCATCAGCCGCCAGGATGTCACGCAACCGGTTTCCAGCTATCTGTATGTGATGTTCTATGGCCTCTGCGTCGTCGGGGTCAATGTGTTCATCCTCATTTCGGGATACTTTACGATCCACCTGACCTGGAAATCCTTCCTGTCCTACTATTTTCTGTGCATCTTCTACAATGCCGCCGTTTTCCTGATCGACACTTTTATGTTCGACGCCTTTTCCTGGAAGGCTTTGGTCAAGGTATTTTTGGTCGACAAAACGGTCAACTGGTTCTTCCGGGCGTATTTCTGGCTGATGCTCATCGCACCTCTGCTGAATAAAGCGCTCGAGCATCTTTCCCTGCGGGAGCTCCGCATCGGAGTCGCGCTGCTGCTGTTCCTGAACTGCTTCAGCGGTTTTGTGCTCCAGGAGTACAATACGAACGGCTATAATGTCTACAACTTCGTTTTCCTCTATGTGCTGGGAAACTGGATCAGAAAGGAATCATTTACCCAAAGAGTATCACAGGGAGGTGCCATCGCGGTCTACCTGGGCGGATGCCTGCTCACTTCGCTGGCAGCCATTTTCATCCTGCTGAAAACCGATATGTCCATCCGGCAGATTTTTGCCTACAACAATCCGCTGATCGTTTTCGCCTCGGCCGGCCTCATCCTCTTTTTCTCCCGCCTGCGATTTACCAGCAAAGCGGTCAACCTCATCGCCTCGACGGTTGTCGCAACCCTGTTTGTCCAGCATATCTTCTTTATGGTACACCCCTCGCTCAAGACAATCATCTCGGCGCCCGTCGTTTTCCTGGTTGTGACGCCGCTGTTGTTTGTCCTTGCGTTTATCATTGAATATCCCCGCAAAAAGTTGCTCGAACGCATTTTATCCCATATTCTGTAATCCATGCGACAGCTATTATCCTCAAACGAGATTAAAGCCATCCAGCTTGAAATTCTGGCGGCAGTGGACAATTTTTGCCGTGAGAAAGGTATCAGATACTCGCTTTGTGGCGGCACCTTGCTCGGCGCCGTGAGGCATAAAGGCTTTATCCCGTGGGATGACGATGTCGACCTGATGATGCCGCGCGATGACTATGACCGTTTTGTCGCCACGTTCAAGGCCGACGGCATGACGGTCGTGAATCTGGCGGAAGCCGACGATTGCGCGGAAACGTTTACCAAGATTTGCAAAGACGGGACGATTCTGGTCGACAAGAACTTCGGACGTGAACTCTGGGGCGTGAACGTCGATCTCTTCCCTATCGACGGAGCACCGGAAGAAGACCTTGAGGCCTACTACCAGCAACTGGTTTCCGTCCGGGAAAAACTCTTTCAGATCTGCCCGTATTACAAGGCGGTCAAAGGCGTGAAAAGAATCCCCTTGTTTTTGAAGTATTGCCTGAAACGGATCGTCTACTTTTATCCGGGCTCGTTCCGCTCCTTGAAGAATAAGGTGGTCGCCGCGCAAAAAGCCATTCCCTATCAGAGTTCCCCCATCGTTGGCGTTTATTACTGGGTGGAAAAAACCCGGACTTTCATGCAGAAAGCCGTTTATGAAGAACTGGCACCCGTCACTTTTGAAGGAAAGCAGTACAGTGCCGTCAAGCAGCTTGATTATTATCTGACCCGTATTTTCGGCAACTATATGGAGTTACCTCCTGTGGAGAAAAGGGTCTCTCACCACGCATACGACTCCTATTTGGAAGCCTAGTCCGACTCATTATGGCAAAAACCCTGGAATTCATACCTTTCGAGAAGATAGAAGCCACCTGGAAATCGATGGAGACGCCGGGCGTTTCTCCTTTTATGTACTATGATTACATGGCCTATATCGTCAGGGAGACCCGACGCAAGCCCTTCCGGACTGTCCGGATTGCCTGCATCAAGGACTCCGAGACCGCCGAGATCCTGATGATCGTCGCGCTGGTCAAGGTCCGTGGCCGCCATTCCTACTACAAGATGCTGGGAGACCTCGGCGGTTGCGACATCGCCGACGCCTTATACAAGCCTGGGATGACGGAAGAAGAAAAGCTTTCGTGCATCCGCTTTTTCTACGATTCCATGCCCGGCAAACTGGTCCTGCGCCGTCTCTATGAGAAATCGCCTCTCTACCTGAATGCTCCTGCCGACAGGATCGTTTCTGATGAAGCGGTCGGTTATGCCGACATCCCGGTCTTCGAGGATTGGGATTCATACCTGAAATCGCTGTCCGGGTATTCGCGCCACAATGTAAAGAGGGCCTATATGCGGATGGAGCGCGACGGCGTCAAATACAATCTGAAAGTATATGGCGGAGATACGCCCCTCCCGAAAAAGGTCTGGCGCCTCCTGATGAAAACCTACTATAAACGTTTTCACGCCAAGTACAAGAGAGGCGTATTTTCCGATGAGACCAAAGGCGGCATCGTGGTCCAGTTCCTGAAATACCTGCACTACCTGACAATCAAAAAATTCTGGTTCTACACCAAGCACGATTCGCACTCCATCCCGGAGCTGCCGAATTCCAGGATTTGTGTCTTGTGGAACGGTGATGAAGGCGATGAAATGATTTCCTTCCTCTGCGGTTTCCTGACCCACGACAAGAAGATCTATTCCCTGCCGAGACTGGCCATCAACGAAAAATACAACTATTACACGCCGGGATGCATCCTGATGGCTGAAGTCCTCAAGTATCTGAAGGAAGGCGGAGAGACCGAGCACCTCGATATGAGCCGCGGCGACGAACAGTATAAATTCAAGATGGGCGCCATCGGCTATTCCGCGCACGACATTGTCCTGAAATGAAAACCATCCCCATCCTGTTCACGTTTGACAACAGCCTGCTGATGCCGGCCGGTGTCTGCATGACCTCCCTGCTGGAGAATGCTGCGCCCGACACTTTTTATGATATCTTCATCCTTCACGGACCGGGTTGTGATTTCTCCCGGCTTGATATCCTGAAAACCCGGTTCGACAATTTCCGGATGACGGTCCGGGAGGTCAAGGGCGAATTTGTCGGCGCCTATGAAATACGGGGCATTCCCGAAACCGCCTATTACAGACTGCTCGCGCCTGAGCTCATTCCCGAATACGACAAGCTTCTCTATTCCGATGTCGACGTCATCATCCGGGAAGACCTCTCGAAGTATTACGCGATGGATCTGGGCGACAATTATTTCGGTGCCGTCGACAATTGCTCGCGACTCCGTCCGAACGTCCAGAACTATCTGGCGAACAGCCTGCATCTGGATTACCGCAAGGGCTATTACTATTCCGGCAATCTCATCATCAATTCCAAACTGATCCTGCAGGACCATCTCCTCGACCAGTTCCGCGAACTCGGGAAAAACAACTACGAACAGCAGGATATGGATATTATGAACATTGCCTGCAATGGAAGGTTCCTCGCCCTGAGCCCGGAGTATTGCATGACCGCCCAGTTGTATTCCATGATTGTCACACGGCGGCCGGAAATGGAAGCCATCTACGGCAAGGAAATCCTGGACGCCACGCTTTCTCACGGACTCGTCCACTATAACGGCACGAAACCCTGGAAAGGCAACTGCATGAACATGGACATCTGGTGGAGCGTGTATCGCAGAAGCCTGTTTTACGATGAAAGCTTTGCGGAATCGTTTTGGAAATCGCAGATGCAGATCCTGATGCGCGTTCCCCTGTCCAAACGGATCAAAATGGTACTGCGCTACCCGCTCGACAAAAAAATCCTCAAAGGAACAACGCTATTTCAGTAAATCAATATGAAGTTCTTATTCGATCTGGATGGAACCATCACTTCGCAAGAGACGCTCCCGGTCATCGCGAGATTGGGCAATCTGTCTGACAAAATCGATCAACTCACCCGGGAGACCATCCAAGGAAACGTTCCTTTCATCGAAAGTTTCATCCAACGGGTAAACATCCTGAAAGACATACCGGTATCGCTGATTTCCGACAGTTTGTCCCGCATTCCCCTTTATCGGGAAGTGTGTGATTTTATCGACAACCATCGGGAAAACTGCGTTGTCGTCACCGGAAACCTCTCGTGCTGGTGCGAAGGCCTGTTTGCCAAAATCGGATGCAAGAACTTCAGTTCTGAAGCGCTCGTGGAGAATGACGCGGTGGTAAAACTCAAGTCCATCCTGCGCAAGGAAACCATTGTCGAATTATACCAGGCACAGGGAGAAAAGGTCGTATTCGTCGGCGACGGGAACAATGATCTGGAAGCCATGCGCTTGGCCGATATCTCCATCGCGGCCGGCCTGACCCACAATCCGGCCAACAGCCTCTTCTCCATCACGGATTATATGGTCTTTAATGAAACTGCGCTATGTCGTGTTCTAAATCAGTTGTGCTGAGCTGCGCCGGCATCGGGTCCAGACTGGGACTCGGTTTGACCAAAGCCCTGTTGAAAATCAACGGCCGATCACTTATTTCCCTGCAGTTAGAGCAATTCTCGGAAGTGGAAGACCTCCGGATTGTCGTCGGATTCCAGGCTAAGAGCATCATAGAAGAGGTGCTCAGCATCCGCAAAGACGTGACCTTTATCTTCAACCATTTGTACTTTGAAACAAAGACCGGGGCCAGTTTTTACCTTGGCGCCAAGGATGCCCGTGACGAAATCATCGAATGGGACGGTGACCTGCTGGTACACCCGGACGACGTGAAGACAATCCTGAACACGGAAGGCGAATTCATCTGCTACTCCGACATCACCAGCGACGGAGCCGTTTTCTGCAAGACCGATGAAAACGGAAATGTCCTGGCGTTCTCCCGCGAAAACGGAGATTATGAGTGGACCGGCCCTGCCTGCATCAAAAAGGAACATCTGACTTATTCGTCCAACAACGTATACAATATCTTCGAACGCGTCCTTCCGATGAAAGGCATGAAGATCCGCGCGTACGATATCGATACCTACAATGACTATAAACGGGTATCGGAAATCATCAAGAACTGGTAATCGGTCTATGAAAGAGATCTCCCCCGCCGAATTCCGCATCCATATGATGGATATCCTGCAGGATATGCAACGGTTCTGCGAAGAAAAAGGGCTCCGATATTATCTGTCCTACGGATCATTGCTGGGGGCCGTCCGTCACAAAGGATTCATCCCCTGGGACGACGACATCGACATCTGGATGCCCCGCCCCGACTACGAGCGGTTCTGCAAGGAATACGACCACCCGCATTATAAAGTACTCTCCGCCTGGACCGACAAGGACTATCCGCTCGACTTCGCCAAGGTCCACGATATCCGTACGCGGGTTGAAGAGGACGGCGGCGACGGCGACTGGGGCATTTTCGTAGATATCTTCATCCTCGACGGCATCCATTCGCCGGAAGAGGGGGTGAAGATGATGAAGAAGGTCGCTTTCTACCGCAGCATGGCCGCCAACCAGCGCTTCACGCGGAAGTTCAAGATCGGGCGCAGCACCGGTTTCAAGAAAAGTTGCATGGCCTTGCTGGGAAAAACCATCCATCCTTTTGTCTCCCTGCAACGCATTCTCCAGGCAGAGGACAAATTCATCGCCCGCAACGACTACGAATCCTGCCCTTACGTCTCCTCGCTGGTGGATTACAAGTATCAGGTCTTCCTCCCGAAAGAGGCGCTCGATCCGCATATCTCGCTTCCGTTCGAGGACCGCTCTTTCTGGTGCCCGGCCGATAGCGACAAAGCCCTTACTGAGACCTTCGGCCCCAATTATATGACGCCGCCGCCCGAGAACAAGCGGTATTCGGTCCACGCCATCAAAGCTTACTGGAAATAAAATGAAGCCCATCACCGTCACTTCTCCTCTGCTTCCCGATCTGGATGAGTTCCATGAACTCCTCCGGAAAATCTGGGACAGCAAATGGATCACGAACAACGGATCTTTCCACCAAGCGTTGGAAGCGGCTCTTTGTGAGTACCTCAAAGTGCCCTATGTCAGCTTGTTCACCAATGGTACGCTTCCGCTGCTGACAGCCCTGCAGGCGCTGCGTATTACGGGAGAAGTCATTACGACGCCATACAGTTTCGTGGCTACGACCCACGCAATCTGGTGGAACGGCTGCAAGCCTGTATTTGTGGACATCGACCCGGCGACGGGTAACATCGATCCGGACAAGATCGAAGCGGCCATCACGCCCCGGACAACGGCGATCATGCCCGTCCATGTTTATGGCAAACCCTGCGATACGAAGCGGATTGCCGCCATTGCCGACAAGTACGGCCTGAAAGTCATTTACGATGCCGCCCACGCCTTCGGCGTCGAAGTCAATGGCGAGAGCATTCTCAAGGCCGGAGATATGTCGACGCTAAGTTTCCACGCCACCAAAGTATACAACACCATCGAAGGAGGCGCCATGGTCATGCACGACGCCGAAACAAAGAAGCGGATCGACTACCTGAAAAACTTCGGTTTTGCTGGAGAGACGGAAGTAGTGGGGCCCGGCATCAACAGCAAGATGGATGAAATCCGGTCCGCATATGGCCTCCTCGGCCTGAAACAGGTAGACGCGGCTATCGAGGCGCGACATCAAGTAGCCATCCGTTACCGCGAGGCACTCAGAGGCGTTAAGGGCCTCACCTTCTTCGACGACATGCCCGGCGTGCGGCACAATTATTCCTACTTCCCCGTTTTCATCGATGCCGAAGAATATGGCATGACGCGCGACGAACTCTACTTCAAACTACGCGACCACGGCATCTGGGGCCGTCGCTACTTCTACCCGCTGATCAGTACGTTCAGCACCTACCGCGGACTACCCAGTGCCAGCAAGGAGAATCTGCCCCTCGCCCACAAAATGGCTGACAGCGTGATTTGTCTGCCGATGCACCACGAATTGACGGTAGAAGTCACTGATAAGATTACCACATTAATCTCATCACGATGAAGAATCTTTTAATTATCGGCGCCCGCGGTTGGGGTCGCGAGATTTTTAATATGCTACCCCATTGCATGGGCTATGGGACCGAATATGTAGTCAAGGGATTCCTTGATGACAAAACTGATGCATTAGATGGAATGGCCGGGTATCCGCCTATCATTGACAGTGTGGAGCATTACACCCCGCAACAAGACGATGTCTTTACGTGTGCCCTGGGAGACGCAGACTGGAAGAAACACTATGTCGAGATTATCCTAAAAAAAGGCGGGGAATTTATTAACGTCATCCACAATACGGCCACAATCGGGCGCAACACAATTATTGGAACCGGCTGCATCTTTTGTGAATATGTAAGCATCTCTTGCGATATTGTAGTGAAAGATTTCGTGACGATCCAATCTAATGCGAATGTCGGTCATGATGCGAGAGTCGATAATTATTGCCATTTGGGAGTCAGGGCATTCATGGGTGGCGGCTCACATCTCGGAGATGTGTCTACGATTCAAACAAGTGCCATTGTACTGCCAAAGATTCGTGTCGGCACCAACTGCATGGTGGGAGCAGGTGCGGTCGTAATCAAGAAAGTCAAAGATGGTGAAACCGTGTATGGAAATCCTGCACGAAAATTATAATGAAGATTACAATGGAACTCAAAGATTTTATTGAAAATTTCGCTGATCAGTTTGAAGACACCGATCCTGCCGAAATTACGGCCAGCACCGTGTTTCATGAGCTTGATGAGTATTCATCATTGATCGCCCTTTCCATCATTGCCATGGTAGACGAAGAATATGATGTGCAACTTAAGGGAGATGATATGCGCGCTGCAGTTACAGTAGAAGATCTGTTCAACACGGTTAAATCAAAATTGGAATAGGACAATGTCATCGTTTACTGATTCATTATGACCAACTACAATCCCTATTCTCTCCGTTGCAAAACCATTCTTGTCACCGGTGCAAGTAGCGGTATCGGCCGTGCCACCGCTATCGAATGCTCTTTGCTGGGGGCTTCGATAATTATAACAGCTCGCAACGAGCAGCGCTTACAAGAGACACTCCGTGCACTTGATGTCTCTGAAGGCCAACAACATAGTTGCATTATTGCCGATATTGCGACCGAAGAGGGGCTTGCCTACCTTGTTGAATCACTCCCCTCGTTAGACGGGGTATTCTCCAATGCGGGCATTCAGAAAGGGCAAAGCCCTGTAAAGTTCTTGAAAAATAATGTGATTGATGATATTATCAATATCAATGTCAAATCACATGTAAGATTAGCCCGAGAACTGTACAAAAAGAAAAAACTGAACAAGGAGTCCTCATATGTGTTTACCGCCTCTGTCGGCGGTGTATCCACACATTTTCTCGCCAATTCCATTTATGACATAACAAAGGCGGGGATAAATGCTTTCGCCAAGTCTTGTGCCGTGGATTTCTCCTCCAGAAAGATCCGTGTCAATGCTGTTTGTCCGGGTATGATTCGTACGGCCATGACCGAACCGACCGGAACCATTTCAGAGGCAGATTATCAGAAAGATATTGAAGACCACTACTTGCTCGGACGCTATGGTCAACCCGAAGAGGTCGCCCGCACTGTGGCTTTCCTCCTCAGTGATGCCGCCTCGTTTATTACAGGAGCGAGTATTATGGTGGATGGCGGATGTTCGCTTGTACATTAATTCTAACCCCTTATGGCCACAATTAGATACGACAATGTAGGGATTCGGGCTATATCGGCTTGCGTTCCCAAAGGAGTGGTCTATAACAAAGACCTGGGATACTTGATCCCTGAGGAAGAAATACAAAAAACGATTGACAGCATCGGCGTACGTGAACGGAGGATTGCAGATGCTGATGTCTGTGCAAGCGACCTGGCTTTTAAAGCCGCGGTAAAACTGATGGAAGACAATGCCATCGACCCGGCCAGCATTGATGTCTTGTTGTTTATGAGCCAGACCGCGGACTATCGTATCCCGGCGACAGCGCCCGTTTTGCAGCACCGACTGGGGCTCCCTGTTGAGACGATGGCCATGGATTTGTCTTTGGGCTGCTCAGGTTATGTATACGCGTTATCGACCGCCTATGCCTATGCTTCGATGCCCGATGTACATCGGGTGTTGTTGCTTGACGGAGAGACTTTTTCAAAAATTGTGAACCGCAACGACAAAGTTGACTGGCCACTCTATGGCGATGCGGCAACAGCGACCCTGATAGAAAAAGGGAACTTTGGGGAATCGACGTTTATCCTCCGCAGTGACGGGTCAGGGCGGGATGCCGTTATTATTCACGATGGGATGCGTAATCCCGTGAACGCGGATTCGCTTGTCGCGGTCAAAAATGAGAATGGAGACATCCACAACAGACTGGAAGTTTATATGGACGGAATGGATGTGTTCAATTTCGCCATGAAACGGGTTCCCAAAACCATCAAGGAGATGGCAGAAGTGACGGGAATGCCTCTTGACAGCGTAGACTGGCTCGTTTTCCATCAGGCCAATCGGTTTATGACCGATTTCTTTGTGAAAAAACTGAAGTTCAACCCGCAACGTGTTCCCTACTGTATCGACCGCTACGGCAACACATCTTCTACCAGTGTCCCGCTGACAATCGCAAGCGAATTGCGTGATAAAATGAAAAATGGGGATCGCGTGATCATGGCCGGCTTTGGCGCCGGCCTATCCTGGGGAGTGGCGGCCATAACGATGAATGATTGCAGTATCAGCCCTGTCATTGAGTATTAACCCTGATTCCGTATTCAGGAATATCTTTGAAACAACATGGAAGAGAAAGTACTGGAGATCTTGAAGGATCTATTTGAATTGGAAACGGTTGACAAGACCTGCTCGCAGGAGACGTGCGAAAAATGGGACTCAATGGGGCAGTTGAATCTTGTCGTTGAACTGGAGAGCGAGTTTGATCTCTCGCTGGAGCCGGAAGAGATTGGGGAGATGAAATCGTTTGATGATATTATCCGGATACTAAAGATCAAATTAGATGGCAAATCCCTTGGTTAGCATCATTTGCGACGTCTATAACCACGGGCCTTACCTCAGGAATGCGCTCGAGGGTTTTGTCATGCAGCAAGTGGATTTCCCGATAGAGATTCTTGTCCATGATGATGCCTCCACAGATAACTCTGCCGAGATTATCCGAGAATACGAGAACAAACATCCTGACCTTATCCGCCCTATCTATGAAACTGAAAACCAGTACTATAAGCAGAATCTTTGGGCCGACATCCAGTTTCCCCGCGCACAAGGCAAATATATCGCACTCTGCGAGGGTGATGACTATTGGACAGATCCACTGAAATTGCAGAAGCAGGTGGATTATATGGAGGCACATCCTGAATGCACGATGTGCTTTGGCAACGCCTTGGAGCATTGGGAAGGATCCGACCGTCCGGATAAAGTGTTCTCCGATATCAAAGACAGGGATTATGCCCCTGAAGAACTGACACACGGATGGTTCATTTCGACAGCGACCGTCCTGTTCAGAAGACAGGTGATCGAAAGCGATTTGTTCAGACAATATATTGCCGATCGCAAAATCATTACAGGAGATCTTCCCTTATGGCTTACCTGTGCCTCGATGGGAAAGGTTCACGGACTTTCTGACATATTCAGCGTCTATAGAAGACTTCCATCGGGCTTTATGCTTAGTATGGATTCGAAAAGAAGGCTGGCGATGGGAGACCATCGCGTGGAGATTTACAAAGTCTTCGGGGAGAAATACAAAAAAACCACCGTTTCCATGGCCATGACCCATTACAGGTTAGCCTACGCTTATGCCCGGAAAGAGAAGGACTGGAAAATGGTTATAAAATCCCTATGGAAATCTGTCTCCACGCGGATCAAATACCCTGACGTTACGGTTTACCATCTAAAACAGATTTTAAAGGAACGACGGGAGCGACTGTCCAAATAATATGAAAAAAGTCATCACCTACGGTACATTCGACCTGTTCCATCAAGGTCACTATAATCTGCTCAAGCGCGCAAAGGAGCTTGGCGACTGGTTGATCGTCGGCGTTACGACCGACAATTTCGACCTGGCGCGGGGCAAAATGAACACCTGCGACAATATGATGGACCGGATCGAAGCCGTCCGCAACACCGGACTTGCCGACCAGATCATCATCGAGGAATACAAGGGGCAGAAGATTGACGACATCCAGAAATATGGGGTGGACATTTTCGCCATCGGGTCGGACTGGACCGGCTATTTCGATTACTTGAAAGAATACTGCCAGGTCGTTTATCTCCCTCGGACGGAAGGCATTTCCAGCACGATTCTCCGCGAAGGAAGACCCGCCATTTCCCTGGGCATTATCGGCACGGGTGACATCGCCGGACGGTTCGTCCCGGAATCGAAGTTCGTCAACAGCATCCCCATCACGGCCGCTTATGACCCAGCCTCGGAAGTTTGTGCCGGATTCTGCCGAAAATTTGAGATTCCCATGGCGGCCGGATCCCTGGATGAGCTTTATCAGAACTGCTCCGCCGTCTATATCGCATCCGCACCTTCAACACACTACGAATACGCCAAGTCAGCCCTTGAGGCCGGAAAGCATGTCCTTTGTGAATCGCCTTTTGTTTTCAAGCGTTCCGAAGCGGAAGCGTTGTATGAAATCGCCGAAAGCAAGAACCTGGTGCTGATGGTGGCCTTGAAGACTGCCTACTGCCCCGCCTTCGGCCACCTGGTTACCCTGCTTAAGTCGGGGGCGATTGGAGAAGTCGTAGAGGTCAGTGCGTCCATCGGCGGTCAAATGAACGAGCAGGCCTGTTTTCCGCTGCTGCCCATTTTCAAGTTGTTGGGAACGGAATACCGCGACCTCAACTTCTACACCAAGATCGAGAACGGCATAGACATCTACACGAAGGCTTTGTTCCGCTACGACTCGGCCGTGGCCTTGTTCCAACTCGGACTGGGTGCCAAATCGGAAGGCAACTTGGTCATATCCGGAACAAAAGGCTATGCCTACATCCCCGCCCCGTGGTGGAAGACCGATTACTACGAGATCCGTTACGAAGACCCGGATCAGAACAAAAAGTATTTTTATCCTTTTGCCGGAGAAGGCCTGCGTTATGAGATAAAAGAATTCGTTTCAGCCATTCTCGCCGACGGACATTCTTACTCCAAGATTGCCAAGAAGGAAAACCTCGCTATGGCCCAGGTGCAGGAAGCCTATCTGAAAGGCACACACTTGTTCAAATTATAACGAATGAAACTATCAATCATCACCATCAATTGGAACAACCGGGAAGGCCTGCGCATGACCCTGGACAATGTCCTCAGTCAAACTGCGCGAGACCAGTTTGAATATGTCGTGGTCGATGGTGGCGCGGATGACGGAAGCGGGGAAATGCTCCGGCAGGAGTATGACGGACGTCTCGACAAGTGGACAAGCCAGCCGATCAAGCCCATCTATAAAAAGATGAATATGGGTGTTCAGATGGCCACGGGAGATTACTGCCTATTCCTGAACTCGGGCGATTCTCTGAATGACCCCGACGTGATGAAAGATGTCCTCCCCCACCTTGACGGCGAAAAAGATCTTGTCATTGGCAGCATCGTGGAGGGAGAGAATCGAACAGTCGTTCCGGAACCCATCACGGGTCTCTGGATGTACAAAGCCAGCATTCCGCATTCCGGCGCTTTCATCAAGCGGGAATTGCTTATCCGCCATCCTTATGATGAGTCCCTGATGATTGTTTCCGACTGGAAATTCTTTTTCCAGACCCTGATTCTCGACAATGCCTCCTATAAGATGATTGACAGGGACATCGCCTGGTTCGACCGCACCGGCATCAGTTCTACACGGCCGCTCCTCGTGGAAGAGGAAAGACGGAAAGTGCTGGATGAGCTCCTTCCGCCCCGGGTAACGGTCGATTATCTTCAGTTCACCAAAGGGCAGGGATATCAGAACACCGAATACGACCGTTTCTACATCAAGATGCGGAAATATAAGTACGGGCGGGTACTCTACTCTCTCAATGTTCTCACTATGAGATTCCTGGCCCTTTTCAGAAAAGGAGCCCGTTTTGCCCGGGACTTCAACCCTTTCTCCCAGCAATAATCATTCATGGTAGCCGACAAGACTGAGAACACAAGAAGACTGGCCAAAAATACACTGTTCCTGTATTTTCGGTCCATCGTCTGCTTATTGCTCCAGCTCTATAGCAGCCGCTTGATTCTCCAGGCATTGGGCGTAGACGACTATGGCATCAACACCGTCGTAGCCGGATTCGCTTCCATGTTTACCCTGGTGACCGGCGCACTGGCTACGGCTATCGGCCGATTCCTGACCTTTGAATTGGGCCGAAACGATCTCCAACGGCAAAAACAGGTCTTCTCCATTTCCTTGACCCTGATGACCGGATTTGCCCTCGTGATTTTCATTCTGGCGCTGACAGTAGGTCGATGGTATGTGGCCAACATCATGAAAATCCCGGATGGCAGGGAGATTGCCGCTCTCTGGGCTTTCTTCTGCGCCATTGCCTCCGTAATGACCGGGTTGATCATAACCCCTTTCAACTCGGCCATCATCTCCCACGAAAAGATGGGCATCTATGCCTTCATCAATATTCTGGAGGCGATTCTGCAATTGGGTATCGCCCTGTTCCTGACCTTCGGGACCTATTCGATAGACCGCCTGATTCTCTATGCGGTCGTCTGGACATTATGCGGCATCGGCTTACGAATTTTCGCCGCTGTATATGCCATGTCCCATTTCCGGGAGTGTCGGATCCGTCCCTATTTTGAAAAGAGCCTGTTCAAGGAAATCTTCAGTTTCGCAGGATGGAATTTTCTTTCGGACGTATCCGGAACACTGAGTGGACAGGGTGTCAACCTGCTCATCAATTTTTTCAAGGGTCCTGCCGTCAATGCCGCCAGGGGGTTGTCCGACACGGTGCAACGTTCGGTCTCCATGTTTGTCAACAACTTTACCATAGCCCTGACGCCGCAAATCACGAAGGCCTATGCCGCCCAAGACATGTCCTACGTAAAGTATCTTACTTATCGGGGATCCCGGTTTGCGTTCTATATCATGTTTTTCATCTCCCTGCCCGTCATATTGGAATCCCAATTTGTGTTCACGCTGTGGTTGGGAGATGTTCCCGCTCATACCATCAATTTCAACCGGCTTGCGTTGATTGACTGTACGATGGGTTTGTTCTATACGGTTTTCGGAACCGTACAGAACGCGTCCGGCAATATCCGGAAACTCCGGATCATCATGAGCATCATCACGCTCCTGGAATTTCCGCTGGCCTGGTTCTTCCTGAAAATCGGAACGCCCCCGGAAGTAATCTATCTGATCATTATGGCCGCCATTATCGGGTATATCATAGCCACACACTGCTTTGTCAGCAAAACACTGGACTACACCTTCCAGGAAGTATTCCGGGAGGTTTATTCCCCGGAGTTGAAGGTCATCGTCTGCTCAACCATCATCCCGTTATTGTCCGTTCTCCTGCTCCCCTACGGCTGGGCACGATTCCTGATTACCGGCACGTTGTGCGTGGCCTTTACCGTCCCGTCCGTCCTGTTCCTGGGCTGCAACGAATCGGAAAGACGCTATATCCTGACTGCCGCCCGAAATTTCATCAAAAAGTTGTTCCACCTATAAATGAAAGTCTCCGTCATCATCCCTTTCTATAAGGTGGAGCCGTTCGTCGAACGGTGCACCCGATCGCTGCTGGAGCAGACGCTGACGGATGTGGAGTTCATCTTTGTGGATGACGCTTCACCGGATGGGAGCCGCGCCATCATCGAGCGCGTATCAGCTGAGTATAATCGGGATGTACGGATTTTGACCCACGAGCAGAACCAGGGCCTGCCAGCCGCCAGGAACACAGGTTTAGGCGAAGCTCGCGGTGAGTTTATCTATCATTGCGACTCCGACGACTACGTGGAGCCTACAATGCTCGAAGATATGTATCATGCGGCCACGGCCGAACAGGCTGATTTCGTTTATTGCGATTTCTATCTGGATTTCGGCACGTCACGGCGCGAAATGACAAACCCCTCCTATACTGACCCGGAGCAAATGGTCAAGGAAGGATTTCTGGCCGGCCTGATGAAATACAATGTGTGGAACAAACTTGTCGCCCGAAGGTTGTACAGCGAAAGCGGCATCGTGTTCCCGGCCGGTCACGGCATGGGCGAAGACATGACCATGATCCTGCTCGCAACGCACGCCACCCGATCAGCGCATGTTGCCAAGCCTCTCTATCACTACGTAAAGCTCAATGCCAACGCCTTCTCCAACACTTTCTCGCAAAGGCACCTCGACGATATCCGTTTCAATGCGGACCGCACGTTTGCCGGACTCGCAGACTGGAATGTGAGCGAAAAGGAAAAATATCTGGGCTTCTTCAAGTTAAACCTCAAGCTTCCCTTCCTTTTCTCGGAAGACCGCCAACAACTACGGTTATGGAAACAGTGGTATCCGGAAGCGAACCGCTATATCAAACAAAATACACACCAACCCCGGCGTACCCGGCTGGTACAGCAATGGGCCGCCGACGGTCTCTTCTTCCTGGTACGATTTTACTCATTTCTCATCAATAAACTTTATTACGGACTCCGTTATCACCGATGATCAAGCTCCTGAAAATCATATTTACCGTACTGATCACCAGTTTCTTCTTCTTCCCGGTCAAGTTTGTGTTTCTACCCACCAACACGAAAAACCTGATGGCAGCCTTGGGACTGGTATTCGTCATCATCGAGATGATCCGCAAACGGGATTTTTCCGCCCCGAAACAGTTTATCATCCTGATGATGATCAGTGGCATGGTCTCCATCATGTCGTTGATTTCCATCACGTACAACCAAACGCCGGATACGACATACGTCACTTATATCCGATCCGCAGTCATCTGGTTGAGCGGTGCCTTTGCCGCATGTTATATCATTCGGGGCGTCCATGGCCGGATTGACGTGCCGTTGGTGGTCCATTACTTGATCGGCGTCTGTCTTTTCCAATGCGTAAGCACCATGCTCATTGAATTCATACCGGCCTTCCAGGACTTCGTGGACCGGTATGTCCAACAAGCACAAGACTTCCTGAAAGACGTTCACCGCCTTTATGGCATCGGCGCATCGTTGGATGTAGCGGGATCCCGTTTCGCAGCCGTCCTGGTAGCCATCGCTTTTCTGGTTACGTCTTCTCCCAAGCGCGTCTCTACCGGTATGACGGTCTTCTACGTCTTTTCGTTTGTCGTCATTACCATTATTGGCAACATGATTGCACGTACCGCGATCGTCGGAACAATCATCGGTATTGCCTGGATGGCATTAGGGCCGTTTATCCTGCCCAATAACAGGCCGCGAGAAGGTTCAACAGGTAAAGGAATCGCCATAATCGGTACACTTGCCGTTCTGATAGGTGCCAGTGTCGTTCTCTATAACGAATTCCAGGAAGCGCAGGATCTGTTTCGTTTCGGCTTTGAAGGATTTTTCTCGTGGGTCGAGACCGGCAAATGGGAGACAGACTCGACCAGTCGCCTGGAATCCATGGTCGTCTGGCCGGAAGAATTACGGACCTGGATCATTGGGGACGGTTATTTCGAGAATTCGCGAAACGACCCCAATTACCTGGGAGATTCCACGGACCGAGGTTTTTATATGGGTACCGATATCGGTTACCTGCGTTTCATCTTCTATTTCGGTATTTTAGGCCTTGTCTGGATCATGGCGGTGATGATCTACTCGGCTTTCGTCTGCGCTGATCAGTTCAAGCCCTACACTTGGCTTTTTATGATGGCTTTAGTCGTCTGCCTGGCCGTATGGGCCAAGGTTTCGACCGATATCTTCCTCTTCTTCTGTATGTTCCTTTGTGCTGCCGCCTTGCAGGAAACTCCGGAAGAAACGGAACCTGCTGCTGAAACGTCCCCTCTTCCGTGAAAATCGTCTATTGCATCAACGGATTCTACCGGGCAGCCGGGATGGAACGCGTGCTGGCCGACAAGGCGAACTGGCTGGTCTCCCACGGCCACGAACTGACCATTCTGACCACCGACCAGCAGGGGCAGGCGGAGGCTTTTCCGCTGGATCCGCGCATCCGGCGATATGATCTGGGCATCAACTACGAGAGCAATAACGGAGGTTCGCTGCTTGACAAACTGGTCCACTACCCGGTCAAGCAGTATCGGCACCGCCGACGCCTCGCCCAAAAACTGGCGGAAATCAAGCCCGACATTACCGTCTCGATGTTCTGTAATGAAGTGAATCTGCTGCCGAAGATCCACGACGGCAGCCGGAAGGTACTGGAAGTGCATTTTTCCCGCTTCAAGCGTCTCCAATACGGCCGTGGCGGGCTCTGGAGCCGGATCGACCGGCTCCGCAGCCGGGATGACGCCCGGCTGGCGAGCCACTATGACCGCTTCGTCGTCCTGACCGAAGAAGACAAGGGCTATTGGCCGAAACTCCCCGGTCTGCGGGTCATCCCCAACCCCAGGACATTCACGCTGCCGGAGCCGGCTCCTCTGCAAAACCACACCATCCTGGCCGTCGGCCGATATTGCCACCAGAAAGGGTTTGATATGCTGCTGCAGGCGTGGCAGATGATCGACACCCAAGGTTGGACGCTCCGGATCGCCGGAAGCGGCGATCCGCTGGAAGACGTTCCGGCTAATGTCATTACAGGCCCCTCTTCGGAAATCATTGAAGAATATCGCAACGCGGCTTTCCTGGTGATGAGTTCCCGCTACGAAGGCTTGCCCATGGCGCTGCTGGAAGCCCAGGCGGCCGGATTGCCCATCGTCTCGTTTGCCTGCAAATGCGGGCCGCGCGACGTGCTTACCGACGGTGTTGACGGGCTGCTCATTCCCGAAGGCGAGGTCGCCGCCCTGGCGTCTGGGATGAAGCGGCTGATGGACGACGAAGAGCTGCGCCGCAAAATGGGCGCGGCGGCCTTCCGGAATTCCGAAAAATACGACAAAGAACGCATCATGGCCTTATGGGAGCAACTCTTCCACGAGTTATCGTAGTTTCCGCCGTCAATATCCGGAAGGGCGGTACGCTGACAATCCTGCGGGAATGCCTGCAGTACCTCTCACGTCAGGAAGGCCTGAAAGTCTATGCCCTGGTCCACGACAGGAAGTTGTGCGATTACCCCGGCATCGAGTACCTGGAGTTCCCCTGGACCATCAAGGGATGGGGCCGGCGGCTCTGGTGCGAGTATGTGACGATGCACCGCGTCAGCCTTGACATCGAGCGGCAGGAAGGGCAGGAAATCGACACCTGGCTCTCGATGCACGACACCACGCCCCGCGTGAAGGCCCGGCATCGGGAAGTGTATTGCCACACCTCTTTCCCGTTCTTGAAGTGGCACCTGCGCGACCTGGTGATGGATCCGAAGATTCCGCTCTTTGCGATGTTCACGCGCTTCGCCTATCGCATCAACGTCCACCGCAACGACTGCCTGATCGTGCAGCAGGAATGGTTCCGCGACGGGCTGAGCCGGATCACGGGGTTCCCGAAGGAAAAGATCCGGGTCATTCCCCCGAAAGTGTCGGTCGAAGGCATCGTCCCGGAAACCATCGTCTCGGAAGTGCCCCTGTTCCTGTATGTCTCCACGGCCGACTGCCACAAGAATTTTGAAGCTTTGTGCGAAGCGGCCCACCTGCTGGAGCGCGAAGTGGGAACCGGAAAATTCAAGGTTGTACTCACGATTGCGGGCACGGAGAACCGCTACGCCCGCTGGGTCAAAAAGCACTGGGGCGATGTTTCTTCCATCGAATTCAAGGGCTTGATGCCCAAGGAAAAACTATTTGGCTACTACCGGGCGGCCTCCTGCTTCGTCTTCCCTTCCCGGGTCGAAACCTGGGGCCTGCCCATCACGGAATATCGGTTGCTCAACGGCGGTCGCATGTTGCTCGCCGACCTGCCCTATGCCCACGAAACCAGCGAAGGCCGCGGGGAGTTCTTCCCTGCCACCGACGCCCGGAAACTGAAAGAGCTGATGTATGAAAGTCTTGCAACTCGGTAAGTTCTACCCCATCCGCGGCGGAGTGGAAAAGGTAATGGAGATGCTCACGGAGGGTCTCTCCGCCCGGGGCGTGGACTGCGACATGCTCTGCGCCAGTTTCGACGGCCACAAAGAGATGCAGATCATCCCGCTCAATGAGCACGGAAGTATCATCGTGGTGCCGACCTTGCTGCAGGCGGCAGGGACGATGATCGCCCCGAAAATGATCGGCTGGCTGCGGAAACACGCTGCCGAATACGACATCATCCACATCCACCACCCCGACCCGATGGCAGCCCTGGCCCTGCGGCTGAGCGGCTATCGCGGCCGCGTGATCGTACACTGGCATAGCGACATCCTTTCGCAACGCTTCTTCCTGTTCTTCTACAAGCCGCTGCAAAACTGGCTGATCAAACGAGCTGAAAAGATTGTCGGCACGACGCCGGTCTACGTGCACGAATCACCCCACTTGCAGCACGCTCAGGAAAAATGCACTTATGTCCCCATCGGCATCGACGGGCTCCAGCCCGACCCGCAACGGGTGGCCGAGTTCCGGGGCCGTTTCCCGGGCCAGAAACTGATTCTGAGCGTCGGGCGTCTGGTTCCCTATAAGGGTTATCCCTACCTGATCGAGACCATGGCCTTGCTGCCCGAGAACTACCGCCTCGTCATCGGTGGAACCGGGCCGCTGCGCGAACAGCTGGAAGCGCAGATCCAGCAGTTGAATCTCCAAGACCGCATCAGCCTGATTGGCTATGTGCCCGATGAAGACCTGCCCGTCTGGTTCGGCGCTTGCGACTGCTTCGTACTCACAAGCACGATGAAAACCGAGGCTTTCGGCATCGTCCAGATCGAGGCAATGAGCTGCCACAAGCCCGTGGTAGCCACACGAATTCCCCAATCAGGCGTGTCGTGGGTCAACGAAGACGGGGTGTCGGGACGCAATGTGACACCCGGAAAACCCCAGGAATATGCCTCCGCAATTCAAGAAGTTGCGGAAAATACTGAAAAATACGGAGAAAGTGCGTATCTTCGCTTTTTGAATTGTTTCACCCGCAAACAGATGATCATCAATATCGAAAACCTATATGAAACACGTTAACCGTTTCTTCCGGCCGCTGCTTCTGCTGCTGGTCCTTTCGGCTGTCAGTTGCACCACGCCCAGAACGTTGGGCTACCTGCTCGACATGGAATACAACAAGGATTATCCTGCCCGTCCGGCTCCGGAACTGAAGATGCAGAAGGAAGACCGGCTGAGCATCCAGGTGCTCAGCGAAAATGCCGAATTGTCCGCTCCCTTCAACACGATGCTTACCATCACCGACCTGACCAATCAGACGGCCAAGCAGCCTATGCTCACCTATGTGGTCGACCGAGAGGGTAACATTGATTTCCCCGTTTTGGGCAAGCTTCACGTGGAAGGTTTGACGCTCAAGGAGATTGAGCAACTGATCGCCGATGAGATCATTTCCCGCGGTTATATCAGGCAACCGGTCGTCAATGCAGAACTGGACAATTTCCAAATCACGGTCATCGGCGGAACCGGTGGTGGCGTGATGCAGATTCAAGGTCATAGTTTCAATCTGCTCCAGGCGATCGCCCGGATCCGTGGCGGCTCCAACGAACAGATCAACATCAAAGAGGTAACGGTCATCCGCACCGAGAACGGTGTCCGCACCGCTTATTCCGTGAACATGCAAAAAAACGCCCTGTTCGAATCTCCGGTCTTTTACCTCCAGCAGAACGACGTCATCTACTACAAACCGAAACTCTACCGCTTGAGCCAGCCGGCAGGCGCCTTTATCGGTTTTGTCGGAACCATTACCGGTTTCGCCAGCCTGATCCTGTCTTATCTGGCCTTAACAAAGTAAGTCATCCACTATGCAGAACAGCAATACTAGCAACAGCAATCGCGTCAACCTGGTCGATTTGTTTCTGTACCTGTTGAGCCATTGGTACTGGTTCGTGCTTTGCGCGGCCCTCTGCGGAGGCTACGCCTACTACAAGTACGCCCAGACGCCCTTCACTTACAGAAGCGACGCGACCGTCATCATCAAAGACCCGAGCAGCGCCCGGACGACGGCCAGTATGACCGTGTACAGCAGCCAGATCAACCGCATCAACATGACCAATGAGATCCTGCAGCTGCGGTCCAAACAACTGATGCAACAGGTCGTCGAAGCCATCGATGCCGATGTCAATTATACCTTGCACATCAAACTTCGCGATGTGGAACTCTACAAACTGGCACCGGTCAAGATGCATATTATTCGCGAAGAAGGGGCGCCCGAAGCCTTCCAGCTGACGGTAACCACGGTCAATCCGGAAAAAATCCAGGTTCAACTCTCCGACGGTCGCTCAGCCGCATTTGCATTAGGCGATACCATCTCTGTCTACGGAGCCCGCGTCTATTTCACCCCCACCCCGTATTACAACGGCGAAGGAGCCGGCAAGCCGGTGACCATCACGAAGTATTCTGTCGCAAATGCGGCCAGTGCTTTCCTTTCACGATTGAAGGTTAACCAGAGCGACGGTACCATCCTCCAGCTTTCTTTGCAGGACTACTCGGTCTGGCGTGCCAACGACATTCTCAACACCCTTGTCGATAAATACAACGAAGACGCCATCCGCGAGAAGAACCGCATCGCCGTCAACACGGCCCAGTTTATCAACGAGCGCCTGCTCATCATCCAGCAGGAACTCGGCGGCGTGGAAGACGAGATCGCCCGCTTCAAGACATCGGAGAGAATTATGAATGTCGATCAGGCAACGACCCAATACCTGACCGAGAATAAGGGATACAACGACGAGATCGTCAAGGTCGAGACCCAGATCAAACTGGCCGAGTACCTGCGCGACTACATCACCAACTCCTTCGAGTCCTATGAACCGATCCCGGTCAACACCGGCCTCGACGATGCCCGCATCAGCAACGAGATCACTCAATATAACACCTTGATCCTGCAGCGGGAGCGCCTGCTCGACGCCTCCAGTGCGGAGAGCCCGGCCGTCAAACAGGTCGAAGGAACGCTCCTGCCGCTGCGCCAGAGCATCCTGGGTTCCATCAACAACCTGCTGACCTCCCTTGAAGTCCGTCGCGGCGACCTGGGAGAGCTGGAGCGCGAATCCTTACGCAAATTCACGGCCATGCCGTCGAAAGCCCGTCAGCTCCTGTCCATTGAACGTCAGCAGAAAATCAAGGAGAGCCTGTATCTCTACCTCCTCAACAAACGCGAAGAGAACGCCCTCACCCAGTCGATGGTGGACAACAACGCCCGCATGATCGACATGGCGGCCGGTTCCACCTCTCCGATCTATCCGTCCCGCAACAAGATGTTGCTGACGGCCATCCTCATCGGTTTGCTGATTCCCGGCGTCATTTTGGTCGCCCGCATATTCATCGACCAGAAGATCCGCAGCCGGAAAGACCTGGAAGATGCGAATTGCGCCGTTCCTTTCCTGGCTGAACTTCCGAAAGTCAAAGCCCAAAAGAAGAAACGCGGCGAAAAGGAGGATCCCAAATATACGGCTTACGGGCATTCCGGCAACAAGAACCTGACCGAGTCAATGCGCCTGATGGCGACCAACATCAACTTCATGAAACCGGAAGGCTGCATGAATCCGGTGATTGCCTCCACTTCGTTCAATGCTTCGGCCGGTAAGACATTCGTAACCATCAACTTGGCCGCCTGCTTGGCCGATGCCAAGAAGAAGGTGGCGCTGGTCGATATCGACCTTCGCAAACGTACGGTTTCCGGCAAGTTCGGTCTCAAACACAGTACGGTCGGCTTGAGCAACTACCTCAACGACGAAACCCTGGTCCTGGACGAAATCATCCACAAAGACGTACTGGACGGCGTGGACTTCATTCCGGCCGGCCACATCCCGCCGAACCCCGCTGAACTGCTGAGTCGCCAGCGTTTCGAAGCGGTGGTCGACGAACTTCGCAAGCGGTATGATTTCATCCTGCTCGACGGCGTGCCCTACACGGCCGTGGCCGATATGCTCGTGATCCAGAATCTGGTGGATATGAATATGTTCATCATCCGCAGCGGCCAGATCGACCGCCGCAATATGCCGGCGCTCGACACGCTCTACGAGCAGAAGAAACTCCATAACCCGTGCATCGTACTCAACGGCACCGAGTATCGCGGCCTCTATGGTTACGGCTACGGTTATGGCTATGGTTACGGCTATGGCTACGGTTATGGTTACGGCTACGGAGAGGATTCGGAAGGCCGCAAGAAACATCATCGCCGGCATAAGTCAAGGAAATAGCCGATGACCATCGCAGTTGATTTCGACGGCACCATCGTCGAGCATAAATATCCGGCAATCGGAAAGGAGCTTCCCTTTGCCATCGAGACGCTCAAAACCCTCGCGGAAGAGGGCCACAAGTTGATCTTGTGGACCTCCCGCGACGGGGAGTTGCTTGAAGAGGCCCTTAAGTTCTGCAAGGAACGCGGACTGGAATTTTATGCCGTCAACAGCAATTATCCTCCGGGGGCACTGTTTACCAACAAAGCGGGCAAATCCTGCAAGGTGGTGGCCGATGTGTACATCGACGACCGCAACATCGGCGGCCTGCCCGACTGGGGCCTGATTCATGAAATGATTACCGGCATTCGGGAAGAGAAACACAAGGCCCGCCGCCGGCGTCGTTTCCGGCTGTTCGGGCGATGAATCCCCTCTTTTTTGCGTTGTTGCGGAGCGGGCTGTGGGAACGGCCGCTCACGGACAGCGAACTGGCGGCGGCAGCCGTGGTCGGCGAAGCCGAGTGGGCTGCGCTTGTCGAGATCGCCCGGCGACAGACCGTTTCCGGTCTGCTCTACCGGGCGATCACGCATCTGCCGGCCGACTTCCGGATTCCGGGGGATTTCGTTCTCGGCCTGATGTCGGTAGCCGGCGGTCTCGCCCGGGAAAACCAGGCGAAAGCCGCTGTCACAGACCGTCTCTTCGCGGACTGTGCGGCAGCCGGACTCCATCCTGTGGTGATGAAAGGCCAGTCCGTCGCAGCTTACTATGCGCATCCCGATCTTCGTTATTCCGGCGATGTCGACTTATATTTTCCGCCGGAAGAGTATCCCCGCGCGCTGACGCTGTTTGGTGGTGAAGCGGCTCCCGACGGGACCCGTCACATCCGCCGCAACGGGATTGACATCGACATTCACGACCGTTACTTCGATCTCCACTGCCCAGACAGCCAATTACCGGCTGTCGGCACGCCCGAGGCCACAATCCTTCTTCTTTCCAGCCACATCCTCAAACACGCCATCGGTCCCGGCGTCGGTCTTCGTCAGTGCTGCGATATAGCCGTTGCCTGGCAGGCTCTGGCCTCATCAATCAATCCGAAGGAAATGCTGGAAATCTTCCGCCAAACCGGCACGCTGCGCTGGAACCGCCTTCTATTCTCTTTTCTGGCCGAGTATCTCGGTCTCTCCGAGACCCTCTTCGCCGATGAGCGGGTTTCTTCCGAACCCCTGCTGCGCATCATCCTCGAAGGCGGCAACTTCGGCCACTACGCCGAAGCACGCGTCGAAGCCCTTCAGGCCGACGACCGCAAGCGCAAGCGCAACACTTTCTCCCGCTTCCTCCACCAACTTCCCTTCTCGCTGCGCTATGCACCGAGAGAAACTGTCTCCACGATCTGGGGACTCTTCCGCGGAAATCTACACTAAATGGAGTTTGTGCCGGATTCTCCACCATCCGGTACTGATCGCATCGGCAATCGTAAGGTTCCGCCGAAGCGTCCTGATATAATAACGCCAACCCGCTTTATGATGATAGAAGATGGCATAACCCTCATCTTCGGTCAACTGAAAGCCCCACTCGCGCAGATGCCTGACAGACCGCCACGGATGCCAGCCGCCGGTATCGATTTTACCCATATCGTGCAGAAGAGCCGTCAGGGCAATGCTCTCGGAGGGCTTGAACCAGGTGATCAGCCGCATAATCCGATAGACCTCCAGGGAGTGCTGCACAAGCCCGCCTTTTTCAGTATGATGATTGCCAGCGGGTCTCGTGTAAAAATCCGTGGAGTCCAGATGGCTGATGACCGACTCAATCCCGGGTCTCCCCGTGGACCGCAGGATCCGGTTAAATTCTTCTTTGTTGGCCATAACTTTCTGATGTGCTTTCTCTTCCTTAGACTCATCCGATTGGCAGCCAAGCAAGAAAAAACCCAATAGAAAACTGAAGAAGATGTAAAACTTTCTCATAGAATACCGCAAATTTAGTTCTTTTTAATACCTTTGCAATCCATTATGGCCACGAAAAAAGAATTTGGACAAAAATACGGGAGCATCGGCGTTATCGTCATCGAGGACGTGGTGCTGTCGGCGGTCGCTTCCTTGCTGGCCATTTTGCTGGTGCGCTGGCTGAGCGACCCGATTCCCGGATTCAGCACCCTGCTGTTCAAGTGGGAAGCGTTTGCCCTAGTAGCTGTGGTGCTGGCTTTCTCCATCACCCGCACCTGGCGTGACGTTCGCCGCTATTTTACCGCACGATCTTCAGCCCGGCTGGTTCTGGCCGCCGGTATCAAGGATTTGCTGCTGGGCTTTGTCCTTCTGATCGGCTGGATTCGTCTTCCTTCTTCCGCCTATGCCGTGATGGCCGTTCTGTCGGATTTTTTGCTGACTTCGTTTTTCCTGCTCGCCAGCCGCTTTGCTGCGCGACAGCTGGCACGGGAGCCGGTCCGCGTACAGGACTCCGCCCAGCGCAAGACCGCACTGGTCGTGGGAACCGGTGAATCTTCACTCCGTCTGGCCGCTGAATTGGAGAGCACGGGCCTGTATACCGTTGTCGCCCTGACCACACGTGACCGCGGCATGGCCGGCCGCGTGGTAGCCGACAGGTTGGTTTGCTATCTCGAAAACAACCACGACATCGACCAGTTGCAGTGGCGCCTGGGCGGCATCGACTGCATCTTTTTTCCAAAAGACCGGATGGCCGATGAGGACGAAGAAGAAACAGCCCCCGGCAGCGAGACCGGCACCGACGACACCCAGGAATTCCACGCCGACGCTATGTCTGCCGCCGGCCATCTGATCAAACACGCGTTCGATCTGCTGGTTTCCGGCATCCTGATCATCCTCTTTTCACCGCTGGCCCTCATCTGCGCCATCGCCGTCAAATTGGGCGACGGCGGCCCCGTGATCTATGCGCAGGAGCGCATCGGCCTGCACGGCAAACCGTTCAAGATCTATAAATTCCGCACCATGCGCACCGATGCCGAGGCGGCGGGCGTACCCGAGTTAGCGGAAGGTGAAGAGGACCCGCGCCTTACGCGCGTTGGCCGCTTCCTGCGGGCGCATCACCTCGATGAACTGCCCCAGCTTTGGAACGTGTTCAAAGGCGACATGTCGTTCATCGGCTACCGTCCCGAGCGCGCCTACTACATCGACAAGATCATGGAGCGGAACCCCCGTTACCGCTTCCTCTACCAGATGCGTCCCGGCATCACCTCCTACGCCACCCTCTACAACGGCTACACCTCCACGCTCGAGAAGATGCTCACCCGTCTCGACATGGATCTCTACTATCTGCGCACCCGTTCCGTCTGGACGGATATCCGCGTCCTCGGCCTGACCTTCCTGCGTATTGTGGCAGGCAAGCGATTCTGATGGCGGAAGAACCTCTTTGCTGGTATGTGCTCCGTATGACGCACGGGCGCGAGTTGCGCGTCCGCGACCGGCTGTTCGCATTGGGCGTCGAACATTTCATCCCGACGCAGAAAACGCGCGGAGCGCGAGGCCGCACCGTCGAAAGACCGCTCGTCAACTGCCTGGGGTTCGTACACGCCACCCAAAAAGACGCGCTCGACCTGATCCATTTCCGCGGCGTCCAGGCCGATTATATGCTCGACCACGCCACGCACCGCCTGATGGTCGTTCCCGACCGCGAAATGGACGACTTCCGAAGGGTATTCGACCTCTCGCTCGAAGAGGTTACGACCGAGCGTCCGCTCACCCTCGGCGCACCCGTCCAAGTGGTCAAAGGCCCCCTCGCGGGCGTCAGGGGCCGCATTGTCGGAGATGCGGGCAAATGGTATGTCGCCGTGGAACTCTTAGGTGTTCTTTATGCTCGCGCCAGAGTTCCTAAATCGTGGTTGCAGTTGGCAGATTCATAGCCAATTGCATTTTTTTTTATTTTTTCTTTGCAGTTAATAATAAGAGGTGTATCTTTGCAAGTCATATCTTGCAAAGGATAATGCACACATGTTAAATTGAAATAAAACAAAACAATATAACAAAGCATGTACACGATGGGTACGAAAAAAACTTATGCAGCACCAGCCATTCTCCGGCTGGTGGACTTTGCCCCGCACGAGGCGCTTCTCGTGGGTTCCATCGTTGACAAGGCGACGGTAACGTCGCAGGGTCAGCAGGTCGAAACCTACGAGTGGAACACGGAAGGCTTTAACCACGATTGGGAGGACTAGCCATGAAGAACAAAGCATTATTCTCCACGCTCCTGCTGACCGTCGTACTGACGGTCCTGTCGAGTTGCGATCCCACCCTGATGAACGAAGGCGGTCGCAAAGTGAAATTCACGGCCAGTTCGGCCAACTCTCAGTTGACGAAGACCTCCAATGGTCGGCTGGCATCCGATTATTGGACGATCAACTGGGTAAGCGGCGATCAGCTCCGCATCTATTCACCCAATACCGGCACGGTATCGGGTTCCACAGGCACAGCTACCGTTCCGACCGATCCGACTCAGGGACTGGACTATAGCTATTCAGACTATTCCATCGACGCCATCACCACGTCCGGTCACGTCAGCAAAGCTACGCTGAAGAACGTCGAAGCGAACGGCCTCACCTGGATGAGCGACCAGACCGCCACTTTCTATGGCGCCTATCCGAAAGACGTCCAGATCTGCTCGACTTTGCCGGACTCCGATGGTAAATATCATCTCCGCTTTGCCGTCGAAATCCCCGATGCCGGCACCAGCGGGCAGACCGGTGTCCGTGACGACGTCTCCAAGATGCCCCTGCTGGCCATCCAGACCGTTCCGGACGGCGGCGACGTGACGCTCGACTTCTATCCCGCCTTCTCCACCTACGAGTTCGAACTCCTCAGCTACGAGGGCGACATGACAATTTACTCGGTCACGTTCTCGTCGGGCACGGCCACCGATTATGTGACCGGTATGTGCTACTACGACCTGAACAAGCTCCCGGCCGGCTCGCACTTCCTGCCCAACAGCGCCATCGATTATGAGAGCGGAAACTCTTCGATCACATTTGATTTCGGCACGACCGGCAAGAGCGTTACGACGACTCAGGCAATGACGCTTGCTTTCTTCACGCTGCCTCGGGCTTACACCAACCCTAAACTCACCGTCGATTTCTCGGTGAACGGCTCAACTCGCTACTCCAGGACGCTCGTCCTGAAGAAGACCGACGCCGACCTTACCTTCCCTGCCGGAAACTTCGCCAAGATCGACGCTGTCCAGGTCAAGGGTGAGATCTGCTTCAAGACCATCACCATCAACGGCGTCGCCGCCGCTTGGGATTCGACAGCCGTAACCCCCGCCCTCATGCCCCAGAGCAGCCAGTTCAACGTCAAGCCGCAGCCCACTGACATCGACGACGAAGGCGTGAACCACGGCGTTTTCAACGTGTTTGACAAGCACCAAGGAGACGATCCGTCCGATCCGGATTATGGCAAGCAATATCGTCAGTACTGGGTTATCCCGCAGGGCAAGACCGCCACGGTCAGCTTCAAGATCATCACGCCCAAAACCGGCACCTACACGATTACCCCGGTCGGCGATACCGATAGCTTCACGGTCACGGGCAACCTGAGCGGTAATATCGAGGACCTCGGAACCACACGGACCGTTTCCTTCCAGATTACCCCTACCACCACCGCAAACAAGGCGCTCCATTTCAACACCACCGTCACTTCCGGCGGCGTCACCTACAACATCGACTCGGAGACGCAGCTCTTCGACATCCGCGGCTACCATTATTTCGTGACTGTAGACCCGCTAATCTAAATAGGAGATGAAGCATATGAAAAAATATATCCTGATTATCGCGGCCATTTTTACCGCCGCACTCCTCGCTCCGGGCTGCTATCCCAACGAGAATGTCGAGCTCAATACAAAAGGCCTGACGATCTCCCTCTTCAGTGACGAGCCCGAGACCAAAGCCGAACCCACCCGCGAAACGAAGATCGATCACTTCGATTACTTCTTCTTCAAGGATGCCAACGGCACCGAACTTATCGACAGGACCATGCAGGGCCGCGCCGAAGGTTCCAGCAAAGTGTTCGAGACGGGTATTGGCAAAGATTTCGTGAAACTTCGCAAAGTGACCTCTTACGTCTATATCATTGCGAACTTCCCCACAGAAATCGCCCACAACAGAGCCTGGACGCTCGATCAGCTGAAAGCCCTCGAATTCGAGTCCAAACTTGTCACAGCCGTCGATAACGAAACCGGCGCTGTAACTTTCTTCACCGATATGGTGATGGACTCTTACAATAAGACCGGCAACACCTACACGACCGAACTCACGCCCGCCGAGGTGGAAGAGGCTCGCACGGTCGACATCGGCCTGACGCGCATCGCCTCCAAACTGGCCTTGAACTTCACCATTCCGGCAAGCGTGCCCGGCAGCATGACCGGTGAGAACGAAAAGTGGACGCCGGTCCTCAAGGACCTCCGCGCCTACTATGTGAACGCCCTCAACAACCGCTCGACGGTAAACGCAACGCCGGTTAAGCGCAGCGCCATTCCTGAGGCTGCCGTGGACAACTACCAGTATCTCAGTTATCCGACGAACTATCCGATCTCGCCCGATCCGCTGACTGTCACCGATCCGCTGACGATTACGGATCCCGATTATAAATATGAGTTCAGCATTGGCGATGTTTATACCTATCCGCAGACCTGGACCGGAGGAGAAAACGGCGAACCGTACTTCAAGATCCAGATAACCTGGTGGAGCAACGTCCGTGGTACGGCCAACTTCTATTATAAGATCTGTGTCCCCAAGCCGGCCACCGACGGAACCGTCACCATCGACCGCAATACCTGCTACGTCGTCGACGTGAACCTCGATGTCATCGATACCGAGAACGAATATGTCGTCGTCGATCCCGCGCACTACACGGTTCACGAATGGGCTGTCAATGAATGGAAGGGCGGCTCCGGTATGGCTGCCGCGCGTTTCTTCGACGTGCCGAAAAGGGAGTTCATCCTGTACAGCGATGAAACCGTAGACATTCCGTTCTCTTCGAACTCCGCAGTCAGCGCCATTTTCACGGAAGTTTCCTATCATTTCTATGGTTCTACCAACGGAACGCACTATCATTTCCGCTACCCTGTGGCCGACTCGGTTTACCAAATGACCCTGCCGCAAGACAAGGACTCCGACAATCAGTCGCTGAATGTTAATAAATACAATGGAGAACCGACAGATGCCGCCAAGGACTTGAATGAATATAAGCTTGAGCCATTCGCAAAATATGTGAGATTCACACACAAATTGACGGATGTCTTCACTATACGCACCATCAAAGTCCTGCTTAAGAACGAAGAAGGCCGCACAGCCGAAGTTACCATTATCCAGCATCCGGCTATCGAAATCAATACCATAAATTCCAAGAACGCATTCTTGGACGGTTATTATAATTTGGGAACAAAAGACGTCTGCGATGCTGACGGCAATCTTACAGGATATAAGCACCATCCGACAGGAAATACATATATGCCCCATATTGACTATTGGCGTTCCGGCACCACATGGACACCCACTTCAGGTAATAGTGGCAATGGGTCTCTTTATTCTGGCGGAAACACTTCCGTACGAGCTGACCACTTCTTCTTGACGGTAGTTTCCGTTTCCGCTTTCAATGCGGAAAACAACAAATATAAAGTGCGTGCTGGTGGCAATGATGGTGACATTACAACAAAGTCATATCGTCTTGGCGACCCGCGCGTCCCCGCCAGCAAGCATTACAAATCTACGACTTCCTCAGGCACCACCCCTAGATTTGTTCTCAAACCCTATCTTTATAGTGATAAAGCGAAACGCACAGCCTCAGGTACTGAGTATCAAGACGCCGCAGACGTCACGAGAGCCTGGGAGGAGCCGCTTAAGATCCTGATTGCGTCCCAAAATGGCGACGACCAGAATATCATCGCCCCGCGCCTGCTTGTATCCTCGCACATGAATATTACCGGAGGTGTTCCTTGGAACAACAGCGACGGCACCGGCATCGTCCAGCGTTGTGCTATGTATCAGGAAGCTGGTTATCCGGCCGGTCGTTGGCGCCTTCCTACTGAGGCCGAGTTCGCCTTTATGATGAAACTGCAGTCGGATGGCACGTTGCCTGGATTGTTCGCTGACAACTGCTATTATCGTGTTGCTGACGGAAGAAAGATTCATGTTGGCACAGGCGGTAATATATATCCTTTTACGGACAGCAATAGTGGAACTGTTTACATCCGAATGGTCTACGACCTTTGGTATTGGGGTGACGAGCCCACTGACGGTGTCGATAAGATTCGCACGCCGGATATGATGACCGACTGGGAAAAGGCCATGTCTGAAGATGGCGTAACGCCGAACTGGAAAGCCCACTGGGCCGACTACTATCACCCCAATATGCACGAACGTTAATAGAATCAGTATCAGCGATGAAAGCAACGAAATATTTTGCAGCGCTTGCGCTTATGATGGGTCTGGTGGCCTGCCAGCCCGAAATGTTCAACGGCAATACTGAAGTACCCGATGCCGAAAGCGTGGCGGTGGTTTTCTCCGTCCAGCTCCCGGAACCTATCCCTGTAGCAACGAAAGGAACGATGGGCGAAGGCCCGCTTGCTTCGGAAGCTTTTGACATCCACCTTTGTGTCTACGGTTCCGGTCAGGGCTATGTGCAGAACTGGATTACCGCTTCCCATTTGTCTACGTCAACAACGACAATTGATGGAAAATCCTACATCACCGGTGGAACTTTCAAGACGTTCCTCCCCGTTACCGATGAAAAACGCACGATCCATATCATCGCCAATCCGCCGGAAGAAGTAGTCCCGACTACCACCGACTATCTGGACAATGTAATGGAGCGGATGGTGACGGGCAAAAATGCAACGACCGGTCAATACGAAGCCTCCTACTGGCAGCAAGTCATTCTTGAACACGGTATCCACGCAAACCAGGATGGAGATATCGACGATCAGTCGCAGCTCCCGATGGGATCGGCAGACCTGCTTGCCGCTTTCGGCAACATCCACCTGCTTCGCAACTTCGCCAAGCTGATTGTCGAAGGTCCTTCGAACATCGGTGATGACAATGAACCCATCAGAGTCCACCAGTGGACCTATATCAACGTCCCCAAGAAAGGCTATGTAGCCCCCTATAACGCAGACGCGACCGAACGCTTCCCCAAGGGCTACCTGAATGCCTTTATGCAGACGAATCCCTCGGCATCGGTATGGTGGAATCAACTGGTCGGAACTGATGGATATCCCGGCTGCATGCCCAATGATCCACAGATCCTTGATACTTCGTTCCCGGGCGAACCGGGCACTGAAGGTGTCGCTGAAGGAGTCTATGTCGGTGACGGTGTTGCCAAGTATATGTACGAGCGCCCCAAGCCTACGACCCAGATGGTGCAAACCGCTATTCTGGTTCAGGTCGAATTTTTGCCCGAACATGGCTTATATGAAGACCACGCGGGAGAAGGTCTTTCTCCGGAACAACTTGAAGCGGCCAACACCTATTGGTATAAGGTCGAGGTGCTTGATGACAAAGGTGCCTATGTTCCTTTCCTGAGAAACTTCGTATATACGATGCATATCAAAGGTCTGGCGGTGACCGGTGAAGCTACGGCTGAAGCCGCATTCAGAGGCTCTTACTTCGGCAACATTTCCGCATCCCTGGAAACGGCCAGCCTGAGTGACCTTTCGAACGGCAAATGTGCCATCCACGTGGATCAGCTGGACTTCATCTATACCAGTGTTGAAAAAGTAGGTGATGAAATTCAGCCGAAACAGCTGATGAATAAGAATGGAAGTGCATTCCAGTACTACTTTATCCCTGACCTCGAGGATGGTACCGCGTATATAGAGTCAAACGAGTATTGTACGATTGAATTCGAAGTCGACGATGTCGCTGGTTTTGAATCTTATCCCGCTGTCGTAGATGGCTCCGTGACCCACGGCGAACATGGTGAATTGTTCTTTACGCCGACCGACATTGATCCGAATCATATGAAGAAAAGCATCATCCGGATCAAGGGTACGAACGTATCGACAAGAAATGAGTTGTATCGCGAGATTTTGATCACCCTGATGACCACGCCGAGCTTTACCCACGTCAGCGAATTTGGTTTGATGACCACCACGGCAATCACAAGCACTTGTGATTCAACTACCATCCACGGACTCAATAATGCGGTCGATCTGCGCATCTGCCTCCCGGAAGGTTTGGGTTCCTCTATGTTCCCGATTCAGATCCGCATCGAAGCCGAGAATAATACGCTCTCCGCGACGAGCCCGAAACTTCCGGTCGTGACCGGCAAGTCGGCCTTTGCGTCGAAGGAAGGCAAAAATACATTCTTCTACGTGTACACGATCAACTATTCGGATTACTGCTATCTGGATACGCGTACCCGGAAGTATGTGTACAAGTATATCTTCGGCGACAGCGCGGACGATAAGATTACCTTCTACACGACCACGAGGGGAGACAATAGCTCCTGGATCCATATTTGCGATATGGAAAGCCAGTTTAATCCCATCGATCTGAAGATTGGTAAAGTCGAAGGAGACGAGCCCTCAATCATTCCGGGCTTCGACCCCAAGCAGTAGCAAGGACGTTGTCTTTATGAAAAGAAGCCCGCTTCTCAGGAAGCGGGCTTCTTTTTTTAATCGCGTTCCGAATCGCGGCGCAAATCTTTTTCCTTGATGGTTTCGCGCTTGTCGAATTCCCGTTTGCCGCGGGCCAGCGCGATGTTGAGTTTGGCGTAGCCGTTTTCGGCGATGAACAGGCGGGTGGCCACGATGGTCAGGCCTTTCTCCTTCACGGAGCGCTCCAGCTTGCGGAGTTCCCGCTTGGTGAGCAGGAGCTTGCGGTCGCGGCGGGGATCCTGGCGGCTGAAGGCGGAACCCCACCAGTACTCGGCGACGTTCATGTTCTTCACGTAAAGCTCCCCGGCGACGAAATAGCACCAGCTGTCGACCAGCGAGGCCTTGCCTGCGCGGATCGACTTGATCTCGGTCCCGTTCAGCACGATGCCGGCCGTGAAGTGTTCGAGGAATTCATACTCGAACGAGGCCTTCTTGTTCCGGATCTCGACGGTGCTTTTTTTCTTCTCTTTCGCCATGACTGGCTTACATATTAACCCACAAAGATAATGAAAAGTACAGGAATTGATTATCTTTGTCGGCATGGAAGAAGATGAATATCTAGGCCAGTACGAGAAACGGCTGCAGGACGACCTGGTGAAACGCTGCACAGATGCCGGCATGATGGGCGGCACGCTGCTTGAAAGCGACGACATCGAGTGCAAGTTCACCGATGCGCTCGCCCGGCCCTATCTGACCGACGCCATCCGCGAGTATCAGCAATATCCCGAAGCTTCCGTAGCCTGGGCTGGTTTTCTCGGCATGGCTGTCGCCAAGATCTGGGACGCTGACTGGCAGTCCTACCAGCAGCTGGCCTATGCCGACCTGCTGGGCCCCCGCGGCTTCGACGACATGGACGAGCAGATCGTGCAGCGCGTGCTCGGCTACGAACTCGACAGCGAGCCCGCCCGCCGCATCGCCGACATCCTCTCCAACTGCGCCGTCGAAGCCCTCACGATGATCCGCCACGAGCACATCG
>JAEEGK010002095.1_pt1 | contig 49830 bp, 28 predicted proteins | sample 8958771 | NCBI WGS metagenome assembly JAEEGK01 (sample SAMN16246547, study PRJNA631951) | gut metagenome | biome: gut microbiome; feature: rumen; material: SC-attached | host: Bos | place: Iran: Karaj | collected 2018-10 | reverse complement strand
CTCGTTCCGCGAGATTACCGACAAGCTCTATTTCGACTATGGCATGGATGTGGCTCCCGAGGCACTCTACAGCGAGATGATTCCCGGTGGCTATGTCAGCGTGACGCGCAATCCCAACCATTACGACAGCAAGATTAGCATCGAGGTGCTGTTCAACACTGTGATGAAAAACAAGGAAACCATCAAGCAAATCTTTGGATAAGAAAGGGCTTGCCTTATGAATAACACATTCAATTTCAATCGTTTCAATAAGGTGCTGGCCTACGACTGGAAGCGCTTCCTCCGCAACTTCGGCATCACGCTGCTGGTGTGGATCAGCATGCCCGTCATGTTTTGGGTGACGAGTCTGGTCTTCGACTTTGAATTGCGCGTAGAGTTCCGCGAGGTCATCATCTTCGGCCTTATTGCCATCACCGTCATGTCGGCACCGTCGCGTATCTATGGCAAGGTCAACTTGCCACGAGAGGGTGTGGGCTTCGCCATGATGCCCGCCACCAATTTGGAGAAGTTCTTCAGCATGTTCCTCTATTGCTCACTTGTCACCCCCGCAGTGACTCTGGTGGGCAGCTGGCTGGTGGACTGCCTCATGACTCTTTTGCCCTTTGGTGGTTTCAAGGATTTCGCCATGCATGAAGATTTCTTGAGGAATATCAGCTTCGGCGACTTTATGATGTTGGCTGTCGCGCTGGTCACTGCCGCATGGGCCGAGTCGTCCATCTTCATGTTCGGCAACATGGTCTTCAAACGCCGCAAAGCGGGAAAGACCTTTGCTTGGGGCCTGCTGATTGTCTTTTCATTTACCCTGTTGATGCAACTGTTCCATTTGTGGGGTAATTTCGGCATGTGGGTCACTGAAACCAGTGCCCGACTGGAAGAGCGTTTCCTCCCTTGGATCTACAGTGCTTTTCAGTTGGTCATCGCCATTGTGTTCTATGTGCTTACCTATCGTAAAATCAAAACGCAAAAATACTAACCATGAATAATACTTTCAATTTCAATCGGTTTGGAAAACTACTTGCCATGGACGGCAAGAAGTATCTCCGCAATTTCGGCGTCACTTTGGCTATCTTGTGCAGCCTCAATGTGGCCACTTGGCTGCTGACTGCAGTGTTTGGCTTCACCATGCCGACATTCGTCCGCTGGATGGTCATTTATGTGGCTGTTTTCTTGTCGTGCATTCTCGTGCCGGCCAAGGCCTTTGGTGATATGAACCTGCCGCGCGAGGGCGTGCGCTACGCTATGTTGCCTGTCTCTAACTGGGAGAAGTATATCAGCTACGTGCTCTACTGCATACTGACCCCCGTAGCGGTGGCCTTGATTTCCTACGGCATCGACTCACTGCTGACTTTGCTTCCTGTAGGAGGATTCGACAACTATATCAAAAGCCTTGGCATGATAGGTGCCATGTCGGACTTCTTTGCTCAGCTTGCCGATCCTTCAGGCGTCTTGGATCCTTCTGACCTGACGCAAGACTATTATGATGCGATTAACTTTATGGAGCGTTTGAGTTCTGTCGAGGTGTGGAACTATCTAGTAGCTATCTTATTAGCCATTGGCTTTTTCATGATGGGCAATCTGCTCTTTAAGACTCACAAGACAGGCAAGACCTTCGGCATCATGATGGGCATTTCGTATGTGCTTAATATGCTTATTCAGACCATTATGTTTGCTTCCAGTGGCTTCCGTGGACTCTTTATTGACCCTACCAATGTCGATTTTTCGACTATCAGCAATATGTCCAGCGGTCTTATGACGTTCAGCATCATCTTCAACGCTTTGCTGACCATAGCCCTTTATGTCGGTGTATTCTTTAAACTTAAAACCCAAAAATACTAAATCATGGAATTTAACGCACACAAACCCATATACTTGCAGATTTGCTCGCAACTCTATGAGCAGATTCTGCGTGGCGAGCTGAAGGCCGACGACCGCATCCTCTCGGTGCGCGACTATGGCATCCAACTCGGCGTGAACCCCAACACTATCATGCGCTCCTATGAGACTATGACGGCAGCGGGCATCATCTATAACAAACGCGGCATCGGCTATTTTATCTCGCCCGAGGCTAAGGACATCGTCCTCAAGCAAATGCGTGAGGAGTTCCTCGAAAAGGAACTGCCCGAAGTGGTCAAGAAGATGAAGTTGCTGGGCATTGGAGTGGAGGAGATTAAGATGTAGGAGGTTTCCTGTCTGGGCTTTGTTTCCAAACGCGCTTCGCGTCATTGCGAGGAGGAACGACGAAGCAATCCAGAAGACTTGTTTCCTGGACTGCTTCGTTCCTCGCAGTGACGCAAAGCGGCAGTTCGGCGCGAAGCGGGAAACTCTTGCAGATTTCAAAAAGTGAATACGAAACAATTAAGCGGTAATTCAACAGATGCTATTATGAACGAAATTCTTCGCGTTGAGGGCCTCAGCAAAACCTTTCAGCTCTCGCGCAAACAACAAAAAATAGAAAGGACGGAGCGGAAGGAGATTGTCGCAGTCGACAATCTCTCGTTCACCGCCAACAAGGGAGAGATCTTCGGCCTGTTGGGCCCCAATGGTGCAGGCAAGACCACCACTTTGCGCATGCTTGCCACCCTCATTGTTCCCGACAAGGGCGATGCTTTCATCGACGGTTGCTCTATTGTGAGCCAGCCAGAGCAGGTGAGGGCAAAGATTGGTTTCCTTACCTCCGAACTGAAGTTGGAAGACTTCTTTACTCCCAATTATCTGTTCGACTTTTTCTCTCAACTCTATGGCATTGCACCTGAGGTGATTGCGGAACGCAAAACCAAACTCTTCAAGCGTTTCGGCATCGACCGTTTCGCTGAAGTTAAGGTGGCTGACTTGTCGACGGGCATGAAACAAAAGACTTCGCTTGTGGTCTCGTTGGTGCACGACCCGGAGTTTGTCATCTTCGATGAACCAACCAATGGATTGGATGTGCTCACCGCACGAACAGTCACAGACTATCTTCAGGAGTTGCGCGAACAAGGCAAGACTATCATTCTTTCTACCCACATTTTCAGCCTCGTAGAGAAACTCTGTGACCGTGTGGGCATCATCATTGATGGACAACTGACACATTGCGACACCTTGGAAGGCATCTGTGCCGGTCAGACGCTTGAAGACCGTTTCTTTGACATCTATAAGGAAAAGAAAGGAGGGATGGAGTGATGAAAAACAACACTTGGACCATTATCAAGAAGGAATGCGCCCGCTTCTTTGGCGACCGTACCATGCTGATGACCACGGTCATCATGCCGGGTCTGCTGATTTATCTCATTTATTCCTTCATGGGCAACAACTTCATGCAACCTAAGGATGAGGAGCCTGCCATCATGTATGTTGAGAACCTGCCCGAAAGCGTGCATCCCGTATTGGAAGCCTTGCCACTGGAGATGGTGACAGAGAATTTCGATGCAGAGAAGCTTCGTAATGAGCTTGTCCTGAAAGACAGCAAATACATCCTTCTGGTTTTCCCGGAAGACTTTGATTCCTTGACTGCACAATACGACCCGATTAGTGGCCATCAAATGGCACCCAATGTGCAACTGCTCTACAACTCTGCTTCGGAGCCGTCGCAGCAGGCCTATTCAATGGTGAGTGCAGCGTTGGATGCCTACGAAAGCACCATTTGCAACCGCTTTGACATTAACAAAATGGAAGAGGGGGCAGTGTATGACCTTGCCTCGAATGAGGATGTGGTGGGTAATTTCTTCAGCGAACTGATTCCCATGCTGCTCTTGCTGATGGCCTTCTCGGGCTGCATGTCGATAGCCCCGCCTTCCATTGCGGGTGAGAAGGAGCGAGGCACCATCGCCACCTTGTTGGTGACGCCCTTGAAGCGTCGTGAGCTGGCTTTGGGCAAGGTGCTGAGCCTCTCGTTCTTCGCCATGCTGAGCGGTTTGTCGAGCTTCTTGGGCATGATGCTTTCGTTGCCTAAACTGATTCATGCCGATGAGATGGGCTTGGATGCCAACATCTATCAAGTGTCGGACTATGTGACGCTTTTGCTGTTGATTTTCAGCACAGTACTGATTCTTGTCTCGGTCACCTCCATTATCTCGGCCAAGGCCAAGTCCGTAAAGGCAGCCTCGGCTGTGATGGCTCCCTTGATGCTGGTGGTGATGCTGGTGGGCATGATTCCGATGATGTCGGGCACAAAAGTGGACAGCATCGCTTATTACTTGATCCCGATTTACAACAGTGTGCTGGCTATGTCGCAAGTCTTTGCCCACGAAGCCCAGTTGTTGCCTGTTGTGATTACCATTGTTGCCAACATATTGTACACGGTTTTGGGTGTCTGGGTACTCACACGGATGTTCAACAGCGAGAAAGTGATGTTCTCTAAGTAAATGTAATAACCAATGATAAAACCATAACACCATGACTAAGCGCAATAAAATATGGCATTTCATATTGACAATTCTAGTCATTTTGATAGGATTGTACATAGTCGATACGACCGACAACATCTTCATTTGTATCCTCTGTATAGTATTGGTTTTTCTCCTTTATTGTTTAACAATGATTGATCCGGCCGGAGGATGGGGGAGAGTTTTCGCCAAGAATACACCTCGATCACGGCGTTTGGCTGAAATCTCAACTGCCATCACAGGGGTGAGTTTCAGTTCGCGCGAATTTGATTCCAGTATTGAGACGGTCAAAGGCAATGGTAAAATCGTAACGCGCGATTATGATGTCAATAAGTTTGATGAGCTTCTATGTGCATTGCCTGCAAAACTTAACTTCTCTGTTTCAGAGGAATACAAATGCTTGGTTCGTCTGGATGAAAACCTTCTTGATTATCTTGAGATTAAGGTGAAAAGAGGAAAACTGATGATAGATAAATCCCCAAAGAGCAATTACGTCAGTCTTGGGGCAACTAATTTTGTCGTTGATGTTACTGCTCCAAGTTTGGATGAAATCAACCTTTCGGGTAATTGTAATCTTGATATTCTCAGTCCTTTGAAGGTGAAGAAGTTGGAGGTCAACCTTGCTGGATCGGGCAATGTGGTCTTCAAAGAAGAGACTGTGGTTGACAATCTGGAATTGAGTGTGGCCGGTTCGGGTGACATCATTATAGAAAAAGGCTCGATATTGGTACTTGAAGCTGATATTGCAGGCTCGGGCAACGTCGTGATGCATTCCGATGTAGAGTATTTGGATGCCAATGTGATGGGCTCAGGTAATATTACCGCGAAGGTGAACGGTCCGCTGAAGTATTACATTGTCGGTTCGGGCATCATCAATTATTCCGGTAATGCTAAATTGAAAGGCAAAACCATGGGCAGTGGTAAAGTAAATCAATTAAACGCTTCAATACAATGAAAACACGTAAACAAATCATTAGCCTTGTATTCTTGCTTTTCGTCAGTTCCATGGCCATTGCACAATCCGCGCAGCAGGAACGCCTGAAAAAGCATGTCTATCTCTTGGCCAGCGATTCTTTGAGAGGACGTGATGCAGGAACTGTGGACGCTGACAAAGCGGCACAATATATCGTCAAGCAATTCAAGGAGATTGGCATAGAACCTTACTACAAAGAAGGCTTTTATCAGCCTTTCGAAAAGCATGGCACTACTACCTACAAAAACATCGTGGGCGTCATCCCTGGGAATGACCCGGTTTTGAAAGATGAGTACATCATCATAGGTGCCCATTACGACCATGTCGGTGTCAAGAACGACAAGATTTACAATGGTGCTGATGACAATGCTTCTGGTACAGCGACCATCATCGAGATGGCCCGCATCTTGAAAGCCCGCCAAAGCCAGTTGAAACGAAGCATCATCGTGGTGGCTTTCGATGCTGAGGAAAAAGGACTTTGGGGATCAAACTACCTTACTGAGCAATTGGACCTCAGCAAAATCAAATTGATGATGAGCATCGATATGGTGGGTTGGCTTCACAAGGGCAAAACGCTCCGGCTTCATGGAGCGGCCACCATCAAGGATGGTAAGAAATTGCTCGAGCAAGAGGCCAAGAAGATGCAAATGGACATTGATGCCATCAAATTTGAGACCTCCGTTTTCGGCGCTACTGACACGCAAGGTTTTGCCAAGAAAAACGTGCCTACCCTGTATGTTACTACAGGTCTGAAATCGCCTTATCACAAGCCCGAAGATGATGCCGAACTCATTGATTACGAAGGCATGGACCGCATCACGAGCTACATGGCTGATGTGACGGAATGCCTTGCCAACAAGACCGATTTGAAATCCTCAGGAAAGATTGCTGTCATTCACGGTGGCAAGAAAAAAGCCTTTGAGATAGGGCCGATTGTTGCCCTTGCAAACAGCTATATTGCTTTTCCAGAGGCAGCCTTTAATGGCAAAAACAGGTACGGTTTTGAAGCAGGTATCACAACCCAGACCCGATTGAGCCGTAATGTGAGTTTGGAAGTCAAGGCGCTGTATGAGTATCTCAACGCGAGATTCCCCGATGAAAACGACTTGTACAATTCCTATCTCCCATATCATCAGGAATCCGTTTTGGTTCCAGCCAATTTATTGTTCAAGTTTGGTGATATGGGAATAGACCTTTATCTCGGTATCGGAGGCTATTATGGCTATGTCTTGAAAGCCGATGTCAAAGAGCAATCGGATTTGGCCATTAATCCCAACCAATGGGGTATGGGCTGGAGCATCGGTTTCCAGATGGGAAAGGTCAAGATTAGTGGAGAACGCCGCTATCAACTCAATCCGCTATTTGTTGGCGAAGGAGTACCACAAGCACGTTTTCGTACTGGTGCTTTCAATATCAGCTATCTGTTTTGACAAAAAACGATCCTTGTCTGGACTTTGCTTCCCGCACGCGCTTCGCGTTATTGCGAGGAGGAACGACGAAGCAAATCGAAGATTCAACGAAGTTAATCCAGAGAACGGGCTTTCTGGACTGCTTCGTTCCTCGCAGTGACGTCAAGCGGCAGTTCGACGAGGAACATGAATCAAAAAAACTTCATTAAACTGTAACTTTTTCGACAAAACTCCGTCATACAGGAAATCAACTAAAACTTTAATACTATGAAAAGCCCCTTTTTAATTGTTGCGATAGCCTTAATTGGTCTAACGATGAACTCATGCACCATCAATATCAATGCTGAGACTGTGAAAGGCGATGGCCATGTCGTCACGCGAGAATACGACATCAACCGCTTTGACAAAGTTATTTGTGCACTGCCGGCAACGGTCAAATTCAGCGTTGCTGACGAATACACTTGCGTTGTCCGTGTGGATGAGAACCTGCTCGACTATATCGACATCAAAGCGGAAGACGGCGAAATGGTGTTAAGTCAACCCAAGCCTAAAGGAGGTAATTACGTTAACTTCAATGCCACTGAATTTGTCATTGACATTACAGCACCGGGAGTAGATGAAATCACGCTTGCTGGCAGTGGCGACATCTATATTCTCAGTCCGTTGAGTGTGAAGGATTTGGAGGTGAACATAGCTGGTTCAGGCAATGTGGTCTTCAAAGAGAAGGTCGACATCGACCATTTGGAGCTGAGTGTGGCAGGTTCGGGCGATATCCATGTCGAAGAGGGCACGATTCATGAGTTTGAAGCCAATGTCGCAGGATCAGGTGACATTGTTTCACATGCCGAGGCCCAAGAGATGGATGCCACTGTGATGGGTTCGGGTGACATTACCGCAAACGTGACTGGCAAGTTGGAATATCAAATTATCGGTTCGGGCGACATCTATTATTATGGTAGTGCCGAGGTGGAGGGCAAAATCGCCGGCAGCGGCAGTATCAAAGGCATCGAGAAGCCATCCCGATAATTAAATTACGCAAAATAAATCACTTTTTCATATCCTTGTAATGAGAAACGGCTGGACTTCATGTGGAGTTCAGCCGTTTCGTTTGATATGTAGTTGGCGACTATTCAATGATGACTTTTTTTGCCATCGTGCCTTCTTTTGCTGTGACAACGAAAAAATAGATACCAGAAGAGGCACCCCTCATAGCGTAATGCAAAGTTTTGGAATTTAGTTCGTTGTATGCCTCGATGACATCAATGAGAGCACCGTGCATGTCGTAGACCTTGATGCTCACTTTGCCAGTCAATTGCTCCAAGTGCAAATTCATTTCGCCGTTGTTGGGATTGGGTACGATGCTGAAATCAGATAGTGTTGTTTCAGCATCGGTTATGCCATAGAATGATGGACAAAGCCAATAATTAGCTATCACACCCTCTTCCCCGGAACATAAATTGACGGCCTTAAAGCTAAGCCATATAGTGTCTGATGTCCAATCCATTGCATAGACGATGCATTTGAGTGGGTTGTCTTCATCAGGGACGATGCGCCAACTGTTCTTGGAAATGTCCCATTTGCATTGGTCAGTTTTCCATTTGCTAATATCGGAGATGTCATCTTTCACATAGTAAGTGTAGCGGTTTACGTTGAATTCTGTCGCGGTGATGGGCCAGTGCGGATTGGGATTGTCACTAACGATATAGGGATGAGGCGTGTATGAAAGGTTTGTCAAGTGGAGTCGAGTTTCTCGCTCACAGTCGAAGGGCGACAAGTCGTCAATATGGGTGTACACGCCAGTGGAGTAATAAGTCTGTCCGCTGATGGGCCAGTAAAACGAATCGCATTCATATTGGTTTGGCTCCGGCCAAAACACCTCTTGTGTCTCGTTGTTGATGAAGCTGAGGTCAAGGGTGAAGATGCCTTGGCAGTCGCCGTAGGGAAGGGTCTTGGTGACATGGGTGTCAGAATGGTAGGTCACGCCATCTATCCAAGTGTAAGAGGCGGGATGGGTGTCATCATAGCAAAGTCTGACGGTGTCGGGCTCAGCGTGATACAATTCGCCTACCTCGAGAACCAGATGTACGATGCTGTCGCAACCATGTGATGATAAAACGGACTTGGAGCCTTCGTAGGTGCCAGGCTCATTGTACGTGATGTTGAAACCATTCTCGGTATAGGTGCTTGGTCCGTTGAAACAAGTGCTGGCATAAAGTGTGGTGTCAGATGTATGGTATAGGTCGATATAAATGGTTTGGGAAACTGAGGATGAGGCTTGGCAAGGAGTCTCTTCTGACATGACGGTGAGCGTGACCTCATACAGCCCATACTCATCATAGGTATGAACGGCGGTGATGTCATGACTGTGTGGTGAATTGTCGCCGAAATCCCATTCGACCTCGAAGTTTTGGTAGTTGATTTCCGCCCCAAAGGTGATGGGGTTCAAGGAACAACTGCTTATGGTGTCAAGTTGCTGAACGGTTTCCCCGTTGATGAAAATCGTTGTAGACAAGTCTGTGGCTTTGGAACCAACGAGGTAGGCATAGCCTTTGGCATGGCCAAAACCGTACACGTGTGCGTTAAAGCCATTGGCGCATGACAAGTGATGTGCGCCATGCTCTATTTGTTTCCTAATGAAGTGGTACTCCGTGGTGCCATTCACGGGTTCAAACTGTGATGAAGGCAAAAGCTCGTTGTCGAGATAGACGTGTTGGATGTCGTCCGTGTTGACGATGATGTTCACATAGTGGTCGTCAACGTCAGTGTCGTGTTCGCTGACATAATTGAACGTTGAAAAAGTGATTTCATTAATGCGCTGTTCAATGGGGGCAATCCACACCATACTGGGGGCTCCTGTGCCTTCTTCAAACCAGCTGTCATCATCTTTTGAATGGTTGTATAAATACACAGCGCAGCTTTGAGTGGCTTCTATGAAACATGATTTGTCCGATTGTCGCAATTCAAAAGACGTGGACTCGCCGGCATTGAGAGTGGTCAAGACAGTGTCGTTTCTGCGAATCTCATTGTTGTTGTGAGCTGAAGTGATTTTCACGATGTCGTTGAGTTGCCGTCCGAGCGATGCGGTGACAACAAACTTTTTTCCCCATGCTGTCAATGGCATGGCTTGCTCAAAAATGCAGTCGGAATCGTTGCCGCCATCAGGTACCATGGTGAGGTTGTTACCGTTGAACACGGCAATCTTCTTGCAGTCACGGGTGGTTACTCTGGTTCCACTGAGGTCGCGGCTTCCGGAATAATTGTTATGGGAACGCACTTGATAGGCTTCTCCTTTTCGTAAAGTGATGCTGTATTCGTTGTGGGCGGTATGACCGTCCAAAGTGTTTACGGCAGGTGTGATGTCGACCGTGGTTTCGCCTTCCTCGGTGGCAACGATGAGAAAGGCAGACGTATAATAACTGCCATAAAAAGAGTTGGTAGAGGAGGATTGGTTGTAGGTTTGTATGATGTATTCGTTACCCAAAGCGGGGGTCGGTAGGATGTAAGAGGCGTCGAACGAAACCTCGGCAATGTTGGCACAATACACGGAAATTGTGTCGTCGGCAGTGATGCATAACCCTTTGCTTAGGATTTGTCCGTACTCTTCCAGCTCCATATAGGCCTCATCCCATGGGATGTCGTCAAACAAATAGGTGCTGTTGGCGTTCACATGGAAAGACTGCTCATAATTGGTATTGGGATTTTTGACGGTGCAGTTGCAATCACGCTTGGCGCTGACAATCAGTTGTATTCTGAGCCATGTAAAATCAGGAAGTCCTGTCCATGTGTCAAATCTGGTTTTGAATCCGTTTCCCATGAAGGAAACCCAAAACTCGGTGCCTTGGGTCGAGATGTCCTGCGAGAATGCCGAAGGTAAAGCAAACAGACAGGCAAAGAGCAATGAGAATAAGATTCGGATATGTTTCATGGCAATATGCTATTTTATTCTTCCATTCTAAGATATTCATTCTTTTAACGCATTCCCATGACTAACCGTTTCTGCTCCTAACTTTAAACTTCTAACTTCTAACTCTCAACTCAATCATACTCTCCCCACCTAATGCAGGCGCCAACCAAATGCTTCTTAATGGGCAGCATGAAGGTTGCAGTGAGGTGTGCATCAGCACCGTAACGCAGGTGGTTGAATTCGTTCATCAAATCATACTTTGTGAAGGTTTGGAAGCCGTTCACATTGGCCGACAAATCGAGCTTGAGAAGGAAATAGTAGTTGTTCGTATTGAATCTGAATTGTGTGCCGACTCCAGCCATAAGTCCTATATTGAACATTCCTAGATTCAAATCGTAATAGTTGTCGCTTATTTTGAACTTATAGTAAGAGCTGTAGGAGTATTCGCTGAAATCGGTGTCTGAAGTTAAGGTGTTAATGACATGGCCAGTGTTGTCCGTATCGGTTCGGGCGTACGACATGGAGCCGCCGAGAATATAGGAGAAACGCGGCGCGATGAAGACATAAGGTTTAAAGTTCTTGTAGCCGGTTGAGATGTAATAGGTCACAGGAATGTAGGCTTCAATTGAATTGTAATCGGCAGTGAAGTCATAGTTTCTTCTAATGGGCGGATCGTTGAGGCTGATGGGGAAACTCTCATTCAGATAGTTCAAGCCTACGTTGTGCTGCTCATAGATGACGTTGAGGCCGAAAGAGAGGTCGCTTTTCCACATGTACTCCACGGCAATGCCTCCAAAATAACCGAACCGGAGGGTAGGTCTGTAGGTGGCTAAATACCAGTCAGAGGCTTGGGCACTGACGAAATGTTGCCAATGGGTGAAGTTGCCTCCGCCAAGAATGCCGATGTTGATTTTGGCGTCGTTCACCTGCCCATTGCCTCTCATATTGGGCAGGGCCTTGTTGAATTGTGCTGTTGCTGTGCCGCAGATTAGAATTAAAAGACACGTAAGTATGATATGTTGCTTTTTCATCTTGAATTTATTGGTTGTAATGTTCACTGGGATCCCAATTAGTGAAAGGTAAGAAGTCAATATGAATTAGGTCGATGTCATTTTCGTTATAGCCATTCCCATAAAAGCCGGGGAGGTCATATTGCTTGATTTTCATGCCGAAATAATAATCTTTTATACCAGTACTTGTAAGTTCTCCGCTTATGACAACATATTCGTTTGATCCATAATCGGATTCGTTATTGGGGTCGGCAGAATTTTCCTTGATTCGTTTTTGGGTGAAATAAATAGTGAAATAGGGGGCTTCGCCCATAATGAACACCTCGTCGACATCAGCATATTCGATGTAATACTGATGAAGGTCACCATAGGTGACATCCATATATACACGTTTATAATTCAGTTTGGCGACTCCTCGGTGTTGGTCTTTGACAAGGAGATACTCTGTATACGGCATGGGTTGACCTGTGGTCATTGTCCATTCATAATTTGGATCGGATGGAAGATATTTTAACCTAACGATAGGAGTTCCGGAAAATCCCAAATTAACACCGTCCTCCAATTTGAACAAATCGGGTGGATTGTCACCAAAATGGAGGGCACTGATGTAGGTGTGAATCACTTCACCATTTGCATTTGTTACCACTTGAGGAATCGTATCCATAACATTCAATAGATCGTTTGCATCAGACATCACCTCGTGAATAGTAGGGATGACCTGCAAGGCATAGTCCACCAAATCTGCTTCATCGAGTTGCTGAGCGGTTGGATCTTCGTATTTTTGGCATGAAGTCGTATAAAACAGCGAACAAGCTGCTATCGCAGTAAATGCCAATGCTTTTTTTCTGAAACGATGCATGTGTGTGTTCATAAAGATTAGTTAATGATAACGACTTTTTTAGTGACAGCTCGTTTGCCGTCAGTGATATGGAAAAAGTATATGCCGTTGTTGAGGAGCTTTGCGGAATATTCAAAGGTCTCTCCAATGGATGATATAAGTTCAAAGCTGTCCGCAAGGATGCCTGTCGAATTGTACACTTTGATGTTCAGACGGCCTTCCATGTTCTCAAACTTCAACTGCATATGACCATTGTTTGGGTTGGGGATGATGCTTACAGCAGCAGGGTAGGCTTCGTTCTCCTCCACACCATAGAAGGAGGGATGGAGGTCGTACAATGCTGTTACGCTGTCACAGTCGTTCACCGCAGTGAAGCTAAGCCATACGATGTCTTCAGTCCAGTCCATGGCATAGACCTCGCATTCGAGAGGATTGTTTCCATAGGGGTTGGGCTCGATGCGCCAACTGTCCTTGGAGATATCCCATTTGCATTGGCTGAAATGCCATGCGTCGATATTGGAAACGTCATCTTTCACCGTGTAAGTATAGCGGTTCACATTGAATTCGGTAGCTGTGATGGGAAAGTGGGGATTTGGATTTTCACTTTCGATGTAGGGTTGAGGTGTGTACTGCATGGCCAAAATGCTATAGGTCTGTTCAAGGTGACATCCCGCTTCGGTAAGACCTTCAAACGTATAAGAGGGGGTGTCTTCGTAAAATTCCTTATACTGTTCGTTGCCTTGTCCGTCAACCCATGTGACTCGAACAGTATCGCATTCTCCTGAAACTGTCATAAGGTCAAGAGTCATTGGCATATTGACCGTGACCGTAACGGTTTTTTGTTTCACTTCAGTGGTTACGTTGTCGGTTACAGTGCAGTTGTAAGTGGAGGTTTGTGTTGGGGTGACCACAGGGTTCTGTTGGTTCGAGGTGAAACCGTTGGGGCCAGTCCACGCAAAAGTGAAGTCGCCTGAGCCGCCATCAGCGTCAACGTGCAATTGCGTGCTTTCACCCTTGCAAAGGGTATTGGGCGTGGCAACGGCGTCAACGTTTAAGGGGGCGGTGCCAATGTAAACGAAGACGGTATCGGAGCTGGTGCAACCACCTTGTGGGTTGGTTACGGTCAGTATATATCCTTGAGTTTCATATAAAGTCACGGTTTGGGTGTTTTGGCTGTTTGGATTTATCACCATATTGGCAGGCTCCCAGTGATAGGTGAAGCCGCTACCGCCGCCCGAGCTGCTCAATTGTGCCGAAAGGCCAGGATAGGGCAGGCTTTGGTCTTCTCCTGCATAGGCAATCGGTTGGGCATAGACAGTCACGGTTTTGGTGATTTCGTCAGTGCATCTCCGGCCAACCAGAATGCTATGGGTCACTTGATATTCACCGGCTGTTGCGTAGATATGGTCCACATTTTGTTCGTCGGAGGTTTCGCCGTCGCCGAAGTCCCAATGGTAGCTCGCGATTTCATGGCCTGCTGGTTCTGTTACTGCAGTGCTGGTCAATTGGGTGGCATTGCCTTCACAAACATTGTTGAAGTTGAAGTCAGCAATGGGTTCGGCAAAAACGACAACTTCGGTACTGCCAGAGGTGGTCTGACCGTCAACGGCAGTGACGCAGGTGTAGGTGCCTCCCATGTCGTAAGTGCAGTTAGGTCTGCTGGGATTCTGCTCGGTGGAGATGAACCCATTGGGACCACTCCAGCGGTAGGTGGCGCCAGCTTGTGTAGTGACCGACAGTTGGATGGTCTCACCCACACAATAAGGACCGCTGTTGGAAGCAATGCCGGGAAGGATGCCACAGTCGGTGGTGCCAGGCCCAGAGCCTTCGGTCTTGGTGAACGTGATGACGCAAGGCTGGCGCGAGAAGTTGCAAATCATTGCGATGTAATACTCTCCAGTTTCCGGCATGTGGTAATTGACAGTTCCATGGCTGGCTTGGTGTTGGTGCTCGCTTTCTGGAAAACCTAAGAAGATGTCCTCAGAATAATGGGCGGAGTAATTACAGTCGATGATTTTGTTTGTAGTCAACTGGCTTACACAAGGTGCTATAGGGTCGTCGAAGGGACCCCACATGCAGAAGTCAATGTCTCTTTCCTCATATGTATCTGGATCATGTCCTTCCATATGGATGATAAACTGCCCCGGGGTGTTGATTCGCATGTGGTACCAGGAAGGGTTGTAGGAACTGCCGATACATCCATCATCAAAATAGGCACCTTCAAGCTCATCAGCTGTTTGAGATGTGGTGGCAGCCTGAAATTGGATCAAGTCGGAGGTGCAGAACGGATCGGAATCCACGCAATGATTGTTGACGGTTGTGGCTCTGTTGAAAGCAAGATCCATCGTGATTGAGGCAAAATGCGTAGGTGGAACGTTTGATTTCCAATGGATAACAAGGCCTTCAAGGTCAACCTTGTCAATGAGCCTAAAGTCAGCAGAGGTACTGTTGTAGAAAGTTTCGAATGTTTCAAGAAAATCGTCTTCTTGCTCGTCGCTGCTGGGTATGAGGGTGAACAAACCGTTCTGTTCTTCAGGGGTGACGATGAAACGCTCGTCTTGAGTGAGGTTGTACAACAGGAATAGCCTGAAATCATAGTTGTCAATCTCTAAAAAGTCCAACATAATGCCCTCGTCGGCATATTGTCTGTAAGGTGTTTGTGCCCATTGTTTTATGGGCATAGCCGTCAGCAGCAAGACGGCTATTGTAGCTTTTATTATTAGTCTGTTCATCTCAGTAGTGTCTGTTATATAACTCTATGCAAATATGTAATATTGTGTTTTCCGTATCAATGGATGACGACGACTTTCTTGGTGACGCTTCTCTTCCCGTCGCTGACGGTGAAGAAATAGATGCCGTTCATCAGCCGTTTCATCGAATACTCGTGGCTTTGGCCGGCTTCGATGGACTTCAGGCCGAAGGCATCGACGAGGGTGCCTGTCAGGCTGTACACCTTGATGTCCAAGTCGCCTTGTATGTTGTCGAATTGCAGTCGCATCTGCCCGTTGTTGGGGTTGGGTATGACGGTGACGGCGGCAGGATAGGCTTCCTGCTCTTCAACGCCGTAGAACGAAGGATGCAGCCAGTATTCCGCAACCACGCCCTCGCTGCCTGAGCAAGAGTTGACTGCCTTGAAGCTGAGGCAGATGGAATCAGGTACCCAGTCCATGGCATAGACCATACACTCGAGAGGGTTGTTCCCTGAGGGGTTGGGCACGATGCGCCAGCTCTCTTTGGAGATTTCCCATTTGCATTGGCTCATGTTCCATCTGCTGATATCGGACACATGGTCTATTACCTGGTAGGTGTACCGGTTCACGTTGAATTCCGTTGCAGTGATAGGCCAGTGCGGATTGGGGACGTTGAGGTCGGAGCAATCGATTATAGGATGGGGCGTGTATTGCATGTTCTTGACATTGAGCTTGACGCTGTATGGGCATCCTTCGGGAGTTCTGCCGTCGAGTGTGGCGCTGGTGTTCTCATGATAATAGAGAGTGTCTCCGTTGGCAATATAGGGGTTGATGTTGGGGTTATAGTAGGGGAAGACGTCGCAAATGTGGTTTTGGATGCCGTCATAAGTTTCAACATTGTCGACACTTTCATAGTTGACGGTAAGGTGCAACTCATAGCTTTCAAAGCAGGGTGTCGGGTTGTTGGGGTCGGTCGGGTCATAGTACATGTACTGTGTGTACGGGTTGGTCGGGTCGTAGCACAAGGGGATGTCGTAGGACACTTGACGGGTATCGGTATAGGTACCCACGTAAGTGCCTTTTACGTACCAGTCGAAACGGTCGCATACGGTAGTGTCTATAACCACTGTCTCCGGGATCTGGCCGAAATGCAGGTCAAGGGAGAAGATGCCTTCGCAAGAGGAGGTGGGAAGGGTCTCGGTGTACAGGCCATCCTCGGTATAGGTGAGAGTGGTGTTGGCTTCCGGTATGTACCAATTATATGAGGGAGTATCGTAATAACCCACATATTTATGTACGGTGGGAGGTTCATAGTGGTCGCTGATGGTCAGTATCAGCCTGACGGCACTGTCGCAGTCATGGATGTCGGTGTCCAATACCGTCACATCGGTTTCCTCATAGTAATCCACACCGTAGAAGCTGTAGGGCAGTTGTTCGGGACAAACGGTGACCGGCTTTTGTGTCACGCCATTGTCGGGATAGACGGTGAGGTTCAGTCTGACGATGCTGTCGCAGCCGTGGACGGTGTGGTCGGTATACTGTGTCTGGATGGAAGTGTTGTAGGAAGAACCGTAGAAAGCATAGCTTTCGCCAAAGCAGACGGCGGCCTCAACCGTTGTTTCGTCGTAGGTTGGGTGATGGTCGAGGTGCAGGTATATGGTTTTGAGACAACCTTGGCTGGTGACGGTGTCAAATTGGTAAGTTCCGACCCCGCTGTATGGGGTGCCGTGCCAATGGTAGACGTCGTCAGGGCAGATGGTCATGTATTCGTCCTCTACGATGATGTCATTCACGATCACGGTGACGCTGACGTTTTGTGAGGTCTGTCCATCGCTGACATTGCAGGTGTAAGTTGTGGTTTGCGTGGGTGAGGCAACGGGGTTGTAAATGTTGGGATTGCTTAAGGCTGTGGTGGGAGTCCATGAGTAGGTAAAGTTGCCAGTGCCGCCACCGGCGTTGGCCGTCAACTGAGTACTGCCGCCTTGGCAGATACTGGACGGGTCGGCATAGGCGGTCACGGTCATGGCGCCACCGTTGATGTGAATGGTCACCTCGTCGGTGCTGGAGCATTCACCTTGTGGGTTGGTGACGGTGAGGGTGTAGGTTTGGTCTTGGGTCAAAGGCACGGTTTGTGTGTTTTGCGCGTTGGCGTTGGCCACCATATTGGCAGGCTCCCAATGGAAGTTGAATGTCCCTGAACCGCCGGATCCGCTCAACTGTGCGGTGCTGCCGTAGGGGATGGTCTGGTCGGGACCGGCATTGGCCACGGGTGCGGCATAGACAGCGACGTTTTGGGTCTTCGTGCTGGTGCAAAGGCCATTGCCGCAACTCACCGTGAGGGTCACATGGAAGCTGCCTGGGGTGGCATATTGGTGTGACGGGTTTTGTTGCGTGGAGGTCTGTCCGTCGCCGAAGTCCCAAAGGAAGCTTGTGATTTGTTGTCCAGAGGGGTTGGTGGTGGAAGTGCTGGTGAATTGGGTGGGTTCGCCTAGGCATACGGTGGTGAAGTTGAAGTTGGCGGTAGGCTGGGGATAGATGACCACTTCGGTGGTGGCTGAAGTGGTCTGTGAACCTACAATGGTGGTGCAAGTGTAAGTGCCAGCCATAGCCATCGTACAATTTGGGCGAGTGGGGTTTTGTTGGCTGGATGTCCAACCTCCAGGACCTGTCCATGAGTATGTTGCGCCGTTTTGTGCATTGACAGTCAGATTGATGGTTTCACCAACACAATAAGGGCCGTCATTGTTGGCAATACCGGGAAGGATGCCGCAGTCAGTGGTACCAGGACCGGAATTGGGTGTTTTGGTGAACGAAATCGTACAAGGCTGCTGCGAGTAATTGGTAATCATCAAGATGTAATACTCTCCCGTCACTGGCATGTGATAATTGACAGTCCCGTGGTTGGTAGTGCCTGATGACCCGTGATAATGTTCATTGCTTTGATAACCAAGAAAGATGTCTTCAAAATAGGCTGCGGAGAAGGAACAGTCAATAATCTTATTGGTAGTCAATTGTGCCACGCAAGGTGAGGTTGGGTCGGTATAGGGACCCCATATGCAGAAGTCAATGTCTCTATTCGTACCATTATTTGGGTCGTGGCCTTCCGCGTGAATGATGAACTGGCCTCCTGTTTGTATTCTCATGTGATACCATGCAGGACTATAGGAAGAGCCAATGCAACCGTCTTGTATGGTAGTGCCTTCCAATTGATCCGCTGTTTGAGAAGAGGTGGCAGCGGCAAAGGTGATGACATCCGAAGTGCAGAAGGGGTCGGAATCGACACAGTGGTTGTTGTTAGGCCTACCGTCACGCAATACAATATCCGTTATTATCGAAGCGAAGTGGATAGGAGGGATGCAGTCTTTCCAACCGGGTATGAGAATGGATATGTCTGTTTTGGACAGCAATCCAAAGTCTGTATAGGTGTTATTGTAAAAAGCCTCAAATGCATCATGAAGGTTTGCTATGTTGAGTTCTTCGCTTGAACTGATGCTGAATAGTCCTGGCTCTTCGTTAACTGTGAGAACGAAACGATTGTCCAGAGTGAGATTGTATAAGAGGAATACTCGGAAATCCACATTGTCTATTTCGTGGAAATTCAGCAAGATACCATCGTCGGCATATTGTCTATAAGGTGTTTGTGCCCACTGCTTCAAAGGCATGATTGCCAGCAGGAGGAAGACTATCGCGGCTTTTATTAGTCTGTTCATTTCGGTAGTGTCTGTTATATAACTCTATGCAAATATGTAATATTGTGTTTTCCGTATCAATGGATGACGACGACTTTCTTGGTGACGCTTCTCTTCCCGTCGCTGATGGTGAAGAAATAGATGCCGTTCATCAGCCGTTTCATCGAATACTCGTGGCTTTGGCCGGCTTCGATGGACTTCAGGCCGAAGGCATCGACGAGGGTGCCTGTCAGGCTGTACACCTTGATGTCCAAGTCGCCTTGTATGTTGTCGAATTGCAGTCGCATCTGCCCGTTGTTGGGGTTGGGTATGACGGTGACGGCGGCAGGATAGGCTTCCTGCTCTTCAACGCCGTAGAACGAAGGATGCAGCCAGTATTCCGCAACCACGCCCTCGCTGCCTGAGCAAGAGTTGACTGCCTTGAAGCTGAGGCAGATGGAATCAGGTACCCAGTCCATGGCATAGACCATACACTCGAGAGGGTTGTTCCCTGAGGGGTTGGGCACGATGCGCCAGCTCTCTTTGGAGATTTCCCATTTGCATTGGCTCATGTTCCATCTGCTGATATCGGACACATGGTCTATTACCTGGTAGGTGTACCGGTTCACGTTGAATTCCGTTGCAGTGATAGGCCAGTGCGGATTGGGGACGTTGAGGTCGGAGCAATCGATTATAGGATGGGGCGTGTATTGCATGTTCTTGACATTGAGCTTGACGCTGTATGGGCATCCTTCGGGAGTTCTGCCGTCGAGTGTGGCGCTGGTGTTCTCATGATAATAGAGAGTGTCTCCGTTGGCAATATAGGGGTTGATGTTGGGGTTATAGTAGGGGAAGACGTCGCAAATGTGGTTTTGGATGCCGTCATAAGTTTCAACATTGTCGACACTTTCATAGTTGACGGTAAGGTGCAACTCATAGCTTTCAAAGCAGGGTGTCGGGTTGTTGGGGTCGGTCGGGTCATAGTACATGTACTGTGTGTACGGGTTGGTCGGGTCGTAGCACAAGGGGATGTCGTAGGACACTTGACGGGTATCGGTATAGGTACCCACGTAAGTGCCTTTTACGTACCAGTCGAAACGGTCGCATACGGTAGTGTCTATAACCACTGTCTCCGGGATCTGGCCGAAATGCAGGTCAAGGGAGAAGATGCCTTCGCAAGAGGAGGTGGGAAGGGTCTCGGTGTACAGGCCATCCTCGGTATAGGTGAGAGTGGTGTTGGCTTCCGGTATGTACCAATTATATGAGGGAGTATCGTAATAACCCACATATTTATGTACGGTGGGAGGTTCATAGTGGTCGCTGATGGTCAGTATCAGCCTGACGGCACTGTCGCAGTCATGGATGTCGGTGTCCAATACCGTCACATCGGTTTCCTCATAGTAATCCACACCGTAGAAGCTGTAGGGCAGTTGTTCGGGACAAACGGTGACCGGCTTTTGTGTCACGCCATTGTCGGGATAGACGGTGAGGTTCAGTCTGACGATGCTGTCGCAGCCGTGGACGGTGTGGTCGGTATACTGTGTCTGGATGGAAGTGTTGTAGGAAGAACCGTAGAAAGCATAGCTTTCGCCAAAGCAGACGGCGGCCTCAACCGTTGTTTCGTCGTAGGTTGGGTGATGGTCGAGGTGCAGGTATATGGTTTTGAGACAACCTTGGCTGGTGACGGTGTCAAATTGGTAAGTTCCGACCCCGCTGTATGGGGTGCCGTGCCAATGGTAGACGTCGTCAGGGCAGATGGTCATGTATTCGTCCTCTACGATGATGTCATTCACGATCACGGTGACGCTGACGTTTTGTGAGGTCTGTCCATCGCTGACATTGCAGGTGTAAGTTGTGGTTTGCGTGGGTGAGGCAACGGGGTTGTAAATGTTGGGATTGCTTAAGGCTGTGGTGGGAGTCCATGAGTAGGTAAAGTTGCCAGTGCCGCCACCGGCGTTGGCCGTCAACTGAGTACTGCCGCCTTGGCAGATACTGGACGGGTCGGCATAGGCGGTCACGGTCATGGCGCCACCGTTGATGTGAATGGTCACCTCGTCGGTGCTGGAGCATTCACCTTGTGGGTTGGTGACGGTGAGGGTGTAGGTCTGGTCTTGGGTCAAAGGCACGGTTTGTGTGTTTTGGGCGTTGGCGTTGGCCACCATATTGGCAGGCTCCCAATGGAAGTTGAATGTCCCTGAACCGCCGGATCCGCTCAACTGTGCGGTGCTGCCGTAGGGGATGGTCTGGTCGGGACCGGCATTGGCCACAGGTGCGGCATAGACAGCGACGTTTTGGGTCTTCGTGCTGGTGCAAAGGCCATTGCCGCAACTCACCGTGAGGGTCACATGGAAGCTGCCTGCGGTGGCATATTGGTGTGAGGGGTTTTGTTGCGTGGAGGTCTGTCCGTCGCCGAAGTCCCAAAGGAAGCTTGTGATTTGTTGTCCAGAAGGGTTGGTTGTGGAAGTGCTGGTGAATTGTGTGGTCTCTCCTAGGCATACGGTGGTGAAGTTGAAGTTGGCGGTAGGTTGGGGATAGATGACCACCTCGGTGGTGGCACTGTTCGTTGCGCTGCCCACGGTGATGGTGCAGGTATAGGTGCCAGCCATGGCCATAGTGCAATTTGGACGGGTAGGATTCTGCTGGGTTGAAGTGAAGCCGCCAGGGCCAGTCCAGCTGTAAGAGGAACCTGGTTGTCCGTTGGCGGTTAGATGGATGGTTTCGCCCACACAGTAGGGACCATCGTTGTCGACCAATGGAGGCAGGATGCCACAGTTAGTGGTGCCGGTACCGATGTTTGAAAATGAGATATTGCAGGTGGCATTGGAATAGTTGGTGATAAGCAGGATGTAGTATTGCCCGGTTTGAGCGTTGTTGATGTGACAGTTTTCTGTGGAGTTGATGCTATAGCTGCAATCCACCATGTTGCTACACGAAAGCTGGCTGCAAGCGGTGTTGATGTCGCTGAAAGGTCCCCAGCAGTCGAAGTCGATATCATGGCTTGGTGTACTGTACATGTAAATGTTCAGGTTGCCAGGCTGGTCGATCTGCATATAATAGAAAGCTGGATTCGGAGTAGTAGTCAGACAATTTGAACTGCCTTGACCATTGGGACGGACGAAACCAGAACAGTAGTATGGTGTGGTAGATGAACCAAGATTGCCGGCATTCACGCCTGCCGGAAATTGATATAGTCCGTTATCGGTGCAGAATGGATCAGCACCTTCGCATGTATTGTTGTCACGCAACTGACGGTGGAAGTCTTCGTTAATCATCAGAAATACAGGATCTTCCAATTGGTAGCGCCACTCAACAAACAGACGACCGCGCTCGTTCTTGTCCAAAGTGTTATATGCCATCCATTCCTCTTCAAGTTGCTCAATGAAGGCATCAAAATCGTCATTGGCATTGGATTCTTGACAGGTATAGTCATCTGTTACATAGATGTCTATCTTGCCTTCCTCGTCGCTAAGGCGATAGGTGAAAAACTCATTTTCCTGAATGGAATGTATGAGAAAGACACGCTCCTCAATTGATGTCACATTGTGGATGTTGATTTCCGTCAGTTTGGTCTGTACGGGCTGCTGAGCAATGCTCCTCAAGGGAATGAGTGTTGTCACTATGATGGCCAAAAACAGTTTGAAGTGCTTATTCATGTTCTGATAGGTTTTTTATTTGTTGTTCATTTTGTTATCTCATCACGTTAATGCGTCTGACGGTTGTACCGCTATCAGTAGAAATCCGGATGAGGTAGGTACCCACACCGAATTGGGTCATGTTAATCTGAGCATTGTCATCTCTCACCTTACGGTCGTATAGGATTTGACCTATGGTGTTCATCACGGTCAATCGTTGTGAGCCTTCAGCCACAATGTTGACGATGCCGTTGGTCGGGTTGGGATAGATCTTAGCGCTAATACCGTATTCGTTTACATCCGTAGAGTTTTTTACATTGACGGTCATGCTGCTTTCGTCCTGACCACAATATCCAAGAGCCCACACATGGAGGATAACCTCGCCTTTGAACGTCTCGCTCCATGTGATGGTGGCTATGCCCTCTTCAACAACTACAGTACCTGCTTCCTCTGGATCAAGGCTCCAGAAGGTGCCTCCATTGGGTGCGGTCGAGTAGACACTCGTTGGCGTGAGCCGCACGTCAACCTCTGTATCACCGGTGATGGTCTCAATCACAGGGGCAGGGATAATGGCCAAGTCCATCGTCACAATTGAGTCGCAACCATGGATGTTGGTGTATATCCGCTCATAAAAGCCGCTTTCTTCATAGATAATGCCGTCCCATTCATAGGGTTCGCAGGCATCGACGGAAAATCCAAGTTCTGGTGATGACTCGTTGATGGTAAGGTGCATCACCACGGTCGAGTCGCAGCCGTTTATGGAGTTGAAGGTGTGCTCATAGATGCCGCTTTCTGTGATGGTCTCACCAGCCCAAACGTATCTGTCACAAGCGTTTTGTTCAACTTCAAAGTTATAGGCATCGACCATCGTGAGGTGTATGACTACAGTAGAATCGCAGCCGTGGGTGCTTTGCAGGGTTTGTTCATAAACGCCTTCCTCATTGTATTCGATGCCGTTCCAAGTAAAGGTACCACAAGAGGGCATCTCGATCTCGGTATGTTGCACGGGGTATATGGTCAGCACTATGCTGTGTTCCGCGTCGCCGCAGCCATTTCCCGAAATGGCTTTTAGGGTCAGCGTGACTTGACCGTTAGCTTTGTCTTGTTCGCCTGGGATGTAGTGGCCGACGAGGTTGTCGGGGTGCTCGAAACTGCCGTCGCCGTTGGTCATCCAACTAACGCTGCCAGCTTCACTCACCATAGCGTTGCTTTCGAAAGCCTCGTTTTCGCAGATGCTGGCTTCATCGTCCATCATGATGCTGGCGGCTTCGTGGAAGTTGATGGTCACATTGTCACTGAGGGTCTCGCCTTCCTCGTTGGTGGCTGTGAGGGTTAGCGTGACGGTGTTATTGGCCAAGTCTTGCTCACCCGGAGTATAAATGGGGTTGAGGATATTGTTTTGGTCGAAGCTGCCATCGCCGTTAGTGGTCCAAAGGAGGCTCTCGTAGCCGATGGCATTGGCTTCCATTTGTGCAGCCACTTGGCAGATATTCTGGTTGGCACCAGCATTGCAAGCGAAGGTGATGTGGCGCACGGGGAGGATGATGTCGTCAATCCACACATGGTCGCTGCCTGCAGTGCCGCTGCCGTCTTTCACGTAAGCCCAAGTGAACACATGTTCGCCTTGGGTGACAGGGAAGGTCATTTCGCGCCAGTTGAGGTTGCCGTTCCATTGCTGGATTTCAATGTTGTCAATATAGAATTTGAGGTAGTCACTGATGTGGCAGTCGGTTTTTCTGGAAAAAGTGATTTCGTCGGTTTCGTTTTCCACAAAGAATGGTAAGCTCAGCGTGGAGCTGGTATTGAGGCCGATGGTACACGATTGCAGGCAGTATTGACCCGTACAAGGGTCAGTGGTGGTGATAGTCCAAGGATGATTGGGGTCATTCTGCCATTCAAGGTCATCCATGCCATTTTCAAAGTTGGCGATTTCGAGGCCCACACGATGGGTATAGTTGCATTCGTTGGCATAGGAACCTGATGCGACATGCATTGTAAAATGTGCTTCTTCACCTCTTGGCATGGAAGCCGCCACACTTACGTTATAGGTCACCTCAACGGTTTCACCAGCATCGACCGTTGCCGTTGTGACAATAGGGTTGCCGATGGTGATATATTGTTGCTCAGCTGAGTTTAAAGAGGCTGTCACGTTGTTGGCCGGAACACCTCCATTGTTGGCGTAGGTGAATGTAATCTCGGCAGCCTCGCCTGGGTCAAGACGACCGTTACCATTGCCTTTGTTGATGTTTCCGTCATGGATGGTCATAACGTTTGAGAGATGCAAGTTGGGGGCGTAGGCATTGAAAGCGAAATTGGATGTCCAAGTGTAGCTTCCGCTGACCATGGTTAGGGTGAACTCAAGGTTGGTCCCATTGGGCACGGAGTCAGAGACTGTGATGCCGAATACTTCGTTCAAGTTAGTGGTTTGGTTGGGGTTTAGTGCCGGAATGGTAGCCGTGTTTTGGTTGACAGTGACATACAAAAGAGTTCTGCAAGAGAGTGTGGCAGTGGCGGTCGATGATGCCACACTGCCAACATTTTTGATAACCATATCAAATGACGACTGTTCGCCATATTCGAGTCGCTGATTACCACTGACATCGTGTGGGATGACTTCGGTCACGGTAAGTACGGGCTCGTTGTTGACGTGGATGTTGCTCACATAGCGGAGCTTGTCTTGTTTGGTGGCAACAATAGTAATATCAGTATTTGAAGGTTGTGCTTGGAAAGTGATGCTTTGAGTGTTGCCTGTGGCGGTAGCTACGGCAAGTATGTTGTTGCCGCGCGTCAAGGCGATGATTGCACCTTGCGGAGCGCTGACGTTGATACTGGTGGTGGCAGGCGTGATTTGCGATGGATGGTTGACGGTCATGGCTGTGGGCACCTGCGTGTAAAGTGTCAGGAAAGCATCGCAGTGGGCGGTAAACATCTTATAAGTGATAGCCTTGTTTTGGGTGTTGTACGGCCAGTTGCTTTGGGCAAGGAAGTATTTGCCGGCCACATTGCCGAATGCAGGTCTCCAGTTGCCTTCATAGTTGGCGTAAGGGCCATAAGTAGGCATAAAATCTGGGTCGTATTGGTCGTACATACCCCATGCGTATGCATCGTTGACGAAGGAATAGGAAACATTGGTGGGTCCAATGCAGCCCACGGCACCAGCGTTCTGCCCGTTGCTGGTTCGGCGCATGAAAGCTTCAACAAGGCAGTCAGAATAGTGGTCGAAAGTGCCGGTTTCGCAGTTGATGGTGTTGACGAAGGTCATCTTTCCAACGTTGTTCATCTGGTACACGTGACTGGTGCTGAAGTCGGGCTCGCCCCAACCTTGAATATAGCCGTGGTCACGGTGCTGAAGCAACATGCAACCGTTGTTAACAGCTTGTACTACTTGCGAGGCTGTTCCGCCTGTCCATCCGCCGAGTTCAGTCGGGGTGGAGGGAATATACTCCGTTCCATTGGGACCAAAGTAGTTGACAACCGCTGTGGTGTTTTGGGCACTCGACCATCTGTCGTCTGGATAGCCGTCATAAATGGCATTAATGCGCACGGGGTGCTTGCCTTGGTTGCGCCAATAGCCTCCAACGACCTCAGAGCAGATTTGGAACCAGCGTTCTGTTTGCCAACCTAAAGCGGTAATAGGTTGGTCGTAAGTGCCGGCATTCATGTCGGGGTTGGTGTATTCGTATTCTATTTGCTTGCTCACCATAATCTGGGCTTCGTGGGCGTTGGCAGCCACGAGGCGTGAGAAGGCCATCTCGGGAAGGTTGTCACCCGTGACGTCGGCATAGCCATTGTCGGTGATGCAGTTGCCGTAGTTTGTTGAGTGGTAAGTGTATTCAGCTGGTATGCCTACACTCATGTTGCTGTTGTGGTCGCCAAGGAGCAACACGGCCACGGGCGGAATGTCCCAGCTATTGTATGCGTTATGGAAGTAGGCCTTCATCTGATTGGTGTTGGTGCAGCCCATGTCGCTCAAACTTTTCACCTCGGTGAGAATGCCTTGCTTGATACGGTATTCGGCCAACTCGTTGGCATATTGGCGGAAACTCTCGTTGTTCGGGATGACGATGAGATACTCGCAGCCTTCGGGACGGTTGTTCACCCATTGTTGCATGCGAGCCTCATAGTCGACGGTGGGAAGTTGATTGTAGTTGACCAAGTTCTGCATGAGGATGGGATCCCAATATGGGGAACGCAGGCGGGTGTCGCCGAACTCACCGTTGCCGCCGTCGAAGCGCACGTCAAACTGAAGGTCATCGTACACGCGCAGCTCTTTGGTGATGGGGTTATATTGATAGGGCGTCACGGTGACGGCCACGGTCTGAACGCCACGCAGGCTGAACGGCTCGGAGATTGTGACAGGCTGTGCAGGGAAGAAAGCGTCAGTATTGTAAATGCTCAAGTTCTTCTCGTAAGTATTGGGGCTGTTGTCAATGTCAAATTTTATGGGTGCAGCGGGCAACAGATCAACGTTTTGGATGGTGGACATGCTGCGATAACCCATTTCAACGTGGGCAGAGGCACCATTGGGGACAGCCACAAATTGGCTGAAGGCCGGAAGGTTGGGTTCACCAGCGTTGGCGGGTAGGATAATGCCAGTACCACTTTGAACGATGTCGCCCGTGTAGCCGTTGTCGGTGATGTTGAGGATTTGTAGTTGTTTCAGCGCGTGTCGCATCGTGAGGTTGGAACGGGTGTTTTGCTCAACGGTGAGACCTTCGCTTTGGGCTGTGTTGTTGAAGGCGAATTCGCGCGTCTGTGCTTGCAATCCTATGGTCGAAAGTAGCAGAATAGTTACGAGTAGTGTTGTGAACCTGAGCTTCATAGGTCTTTTGTCTTTAGAGGTTGGTAGAGTAGAATTGTACCTTATACAATATAAAAAAGCGCGTAAAGGTACGCACTTTTTTGAAATAATAAAGCTTTTTTCTGCTGAAGCGTTATTTTTTTGCTTCAGTGAACAATTTTAGCAGTTGGATTTTAAACTCTTACCATCTTACATCTTGACAATTTTTCTGCTCCAGCGCTGTCCGTTCTGTTCCACTACAATGTGGTACAAACCCGAGGGAAGGCCTTTGAAGGAGAAGGTGGCGATGTTGCGTTCGGAAAGGATGAGTTTTCCATGGACATCAAACACACTGACAGTGAAATCACCTTCTTGATCCAAATCAATAGTAATCTGGTTGGTAGTTGGATTAGGGTGCACGTTCAACGGGAAGACGTTTTGCTCTGCGGTTTCATCAAGGTAAGGAGGCAGTGTGATGTAATCGATACAAGCACAGTCGGAGCCGCCGTCAACGGAGTTGTCTTTGGCGTATTCCCATTTGTAGGTGTGACGACCTGGCGTGATTTGATAGGTGTGTTCCGTCCACCATTGATCACCCGACCAACGTTCCTGCTCTTCGTCGTCAATATAGAAGATGAGATAATCCCAGTTAGCTTCACTCGACACCCTTCTGAAGAAGTGGATTTTCTCTGGTTCCGTCGAAGTGAAAGTCAAGATGAGTTGGGAAGACTCGTTGTGGTCGATGTCGCCAGACTGAGCGCAATAGGTTCCATTATAAGGATGTGTTGTGACGATGGTCCAGGGATGCTCCTCGTCGTTGGTCCAATATTCAGGTTCAAATATCCCATGTTCGAAACTGTCCGTCACGAAACCCATCTCGCATTGTATGTCTTGTATTATCTTTAGATGGTTCATAGTCGAATGGACCATAAGATGGAGGTAAGGCACCTCGCCTGCGGCATACTCGACGTAGATATCGAAAGAGACCTCGGTCGATTCGTCCACTTCCAAATCGTTGATGTATGTTTCGGGCGTTATGATACGGATGTAAGCTTCATTATTGACCAACGAGATATGGGGACTATCGGCCCGATAGTGGCCTGTATTGGTGAGGCGGAAGGTGAGGGTGGCATATTCACCGGGGTCGAGTCGTCCATCGTTGTCGCCCTGAGAGTCGTCGATGTTGATGAGTTCGGCCATGATGTTCGGGGAAAGCACTTCAATTTCGTATTCTTGCGTGTATGTCTCGTCGCCAAAATGAGTAGTGAGAGTGAAGGGGATGTGCGTCCAATCGTGGATGCTGTCGCAGAGTGCAATTTGGAAGGCGTTTTCGATGAATTGACTCGTGTTGGGCTCTAAGGCATCAAAAGTGGATTCGCCCTGCGAGATGTTTAGCAGTTGTGAATTGGAGGCCATGCTGACAGTGCCACCATTGCAGCCTTGCAATCCCACGTTGGTGACATTGATGCCTGCAACGACGGACTGGTTGTAGTGCAGCGTGAGTTCGCCTCCGTTCATCGCAATGCTGTCGACAATGACGAAAGGCCTGTCGAAAGGCTCTAGTGGGATGTCTTCTTCCCAACGTATGAGGTTTTCACCCGTGATAGTGAGGTGAATGGGACCACTGGGGATGTTCTCTAAAATGGTGATGGTTTGTTCTGCTCCTGTGCCAACGGCGGTGGCTATGATGTTCCATTGCCTGTTCCTATAGACTGTCAACGCAATCTGTGAGCCTTCAGGTGCGGTGATGTGGAATGGAGAGAAGCACTGTATGCTCTCATCATGTGTGGCAGTGATAGGTTGAGGCACCTCGGTGAACAACCTAATGAAGGAATCACCAAAGGTGTGGAATGTGTTGTTAGTTGTGGAGCACATGTTGTCGTCGGTGCTAGGGAAAACATGGGTGTCAAGGAAGTACTTTCCCGAGATGCAAGCAAAGGCGGGCATCCATGAGTCAAAATGGTCGGCGAAGGGGCCGTATTCTGGGAGGAAGGTCGGGTCAAAGAGGTCCCAAACACCCCAAAGGAAGATGTCGTTGGCATACGAATAGGTTTGTCCTGTAGGGCCGATGGCACCCATGATGCCTGCGTTTTGTCCGTCTCGGGTCATACGGAGTAGGGATTCTATGAAACAGCCACCAGAATTGTCGTACATGCCTGTGCGACAGTTGACGGAGATGAGGTAGGTGAGTTTGTCAACATTGTTGATTTCGCCGAAATCGGTGGTGTGGATTTCAGGTTGATACCAATGGGCGTTCCATCCATGGTCGCGGTGTTGGATGAGGTAGCAACCGTGGTTGATGGCACGGATGACTTGCTGGGCATTGCCACCAGTCCAGCCCCCAAGTTCGTCAGGTGTGGCTGGAATGTAGCCGACACCTTCTGGGCCAAAGTAGCTGACTACGGAGTTGGTGCCGGGTGCTGTCGACCAGTTGGGGCCTTGCGTTCCGCTGTAGATTTCGTTGATGCGTTCTGGTGTCTTGCCGTGTTGGGTCAAGTAGCCACTGATGGTCGCTATGGTAATTTGGAACCATTTGACGTCTTGCCACGCGCCTGCTGTCAAGGGATGGCCGTAATAATATGGGTCGGTGACCACATTGGTGTATTCATATTCATAGAGCTTGCCCATAATGATGGGGAGTTCCGACTCGTTTTGGACGAGAATGCGTGAAAAGCAGATATCAGGCAAATGGTCGTCGTTGATGTCAGCGTAGGGGTTGTCGGAGATGATGAAGTTGTCTTTGGGATGCAGTGTGCGATAGCCTGGCACATATTGTTGAAGGTCGTCACCACTCTTGCCGAGGATACAGATGGCCGCAGGGGGAATGTCCCAATTTGCATAGATGTCTCTGAACCATTGTCTTAGCGTGAGGTGGTCGTATGCGTTTGTCTCGGTGACGCGCATCACTTTGGTTAGGATGCCCTGTTTGTTGCGGTAGTCGGCAAGTTCTTTTCCTGCATTGTAGTAGGCATCGTTGTCGGGCGTGATAATGAGATATTCGCAGCCGGTGGTTCGAGGTTGCGTCCATTGCTGCATCCTTGCATCGTAGTCTATGGGTTCCAAACACTCATAGTTGAGGATGTTGTTTCTCAAAATGGGATCCCAGTAGCGTGAGCGCAAACGGTCGTCGCCAAAATGCCCGTTGCCGCCTTCAAAGCGGATGTCGATGTCGATTTGGCGGTGCACGGCAAGCTCTCTTGTCATGGGGTTGAACTGCATGGGACAAACACCGAGGTGTATGGCATCCACTCCTCGAAGCGATTGCGGTTCGGTGGCTATCACGGCTTCAGAAGGGTAGAAAGCGTTGTTGGCATATACTTTTGGGTCTTTGAAGAAAGGTCGTTGGGCATCGTTTTCGGCCTGGCTACCGTCAGAGGGTGCTATGTTGATGCCAGAGAGTACTTCGTCGCGTCTTGTCCTGACCTCTACAATGGCTTTTGCGCCTTGCGGTACAGCGATGAAGCGGTTGAAGGTGGGCAGGTCGGGTAGGCCGTAGTCGTTGGGCATGACAATGCCTTTGCTTGAAATGGTGTGCATCAACTCGCCTTCGAGGTTGATGGTGTCGACGCTGAAGTCGTTCAATTCGAAGTGGAGGCTGATATGGCCACGGTCGGAGGAAGTGATGGTGAAGGTTTGCCCGATGGCGAACAACGGAATGACCATCATGAGTAAGAGAGCAATAGAACAGCGTTTCATATTAGAGCGTTTTTGTAATGACCACAAAATGAGGCCGTAAAAGTACAACTTTCTTGGAAAAAACAAGAGAGAATGCCGTTAAAATGGAAAACCTTTTTCTTTTAAGGAGTGATTTCAGTGTTGGACAATGAGTTTTTCGTGATAAAGGTTTTTCATTTGTCTCACTTGGATGATGTAAACACCGTCAGGGAATGAACTGACATCCAATTCAACGGCTTTACGGTTGGCTAAGATGTTGATAATGTGATCGCCATATAGGTCGAACACATCCACCTCTTCAATAAATGGTATATCGATTGTGGCTTTGTCGCTGGCGGGATTGGGGAAGAGAGCCAATTGGTCGTTCTCTTTATGAACCATTACAGTAACGGTAGCTGTATTGTCGCACCCGTTTTGGGAAAATCCCTTTACGATATAGGTTATGTCTTCAGTTGGTCTTACGATGATACTCTCTGTGGTTTCGCCCGTCGACCAGAGATAGGAGTCGGCGCCTGACGCGGTGAGTCGGACGGCATTGCCGTATTCGATAAGTGTGTCGTTGCAGCAGTGAAGTGCAGGCCGGGGCTTAACAGACAAGTCAAGTTCATAGTCATTGCCGAACTTGTAGGTGGAATAATGCCCTGCCTTATTGAGCTTTTGGCCAAAGAAATCGTAGGTTTCACCTTGACAAATCGCTTCGTTCATAGTCACCACGGGTACTGGAATCACGGTTAAATCAAGTTCGTAATCTGTGCAATCGTGGACGTTGGTGTAATGACCTGTCTCATGGAGTGGTTCACCGAAGAAATTGTAAGTTTCGCCTTGGTGAATCTCAACTTCTTGGGTTATGATGGGCAAAGGGTTTACGACCAAGTCAAGTTCATAGGCTACACAGCTTTTGACGATGGAATAATGCCCCGCTTCACTAAGAATCTCGCCTTGGAAGTCATAAGTCTCGCCTTCGCAAATCTCAGCTTCTTCGGCGATGGTTTTCCATTCCAAATTGATGATGACGAGACTGTCGTAAGAAACGTTGGGGTACAAGAAGGAATAGATACCTGGCTCGGGAAGGAGAATACCGTCGTAATAGTAGGGGGTGTCGTTGCAGAAGAACCTGTTGATCACGTATGCGGTATGGTTTGACTCGAAGGCGCCAAGGTCCACATTCCTTTGCCTTAGTCGGGGATTTCCGTCCAAGTCAAATTCAGGTTGTTGTGCGATGCTGTTGGCTCTATCGATGCAAAGGCTACCCGACTGCAAGTGCCAATCGCCGTCGCGCCCCTCGATGCCTGCGGCGACATCGGCATTGTTGAATCTGATGTAAAACCTGTGCGAAGTGTCGTCGTTTTCAGGCTCAGCGTCGAAATTGAGCGAAGAAAATGAGGTGTCGCCTTGAACGGCGCAAGACATGTGGGTTTGCATCGGACCAATCTGCTTGTTCCCGTCTTGACTGACATTGCCCCAAATGATGCAATTCCTTACGTTGGGATGGGTGGACTCAGGATTATAGACTCCTCCATATTCCAAAAGCCCTTCGTTTTTGACCACGGTGCAGTTGTATAGGCTCGTATTATCCTTGATATGGCATCCACCTCCTGTTTCAGCCGTGTTGTTGTTGACCAGACAACTCCAAAACGAAGCTTGTGAAGAGGAAAGAACACCGCCTCCAGCAGAAGCTGTGTTGTTGCTGATTTGGCAGCAGATGAATTCGCTTGGTCTATTGCATATCTGTCGATGGATGCCACCGCCGCTTTGACTCGCCATGTTGTCATGGATTCTGCAACGTAGGTATGTGGCCATGGAGGCATCGTAAATCGCACCGCCGTTTTTTGCCTCGTTCCCATAGAATTCGCAGTCTTCAATGAGAATCTCCGCGGAATTCTCAGATGGCAATAAGGCAATACCTCCACCTTTGAGTTGGGCCCGGTTATTACAAATCTTGCAGTTTTTGATGTGTGTGTTGCAGGATATGGATAGACCGCCACCACTGAGAGCGAAACCGTTTTGTATGGTGAAACCGTTGATGAGGAAGGAATTGCAATATTGTAAATATATCAGACCTTTCGTGTGGTTGCCATCCAAAATACTGGGATGGGCATCGAAGTCTCTGAGCGATAGGTCGTAATCGTATGGTTCGTCTCCGTTGAAACCTCCAAAAATTTGACAGTTTCCGAATGCATAGAAACAATAGTCCCCTAAGTTGGTTCTCGTATAGGAGCCTTCTTTAACCCAAATGGTAAGATGGTCTGTGGATGCCTTGTATATGGCTGATTGCAGGTCTGAAGTAGTTTGATTCCATGACGATCCGTCACCAGTACCATCGGGTGAGACGTAGATAATGCCGTGAGTGTCGCTGTTGACAGGGATGTTGGATATTGGAGAAATGTCGTAAATAATGGCTTGATACGTAGCGAAGCCTGAAGGGTCTTCAAGGGTATAATAACCATCAGCCACACCGTCCCAGCCAAAGTTGAAATGGAAGAGTCCGTTGCTGTCATATCCGTCGCAAACGAAAGCATGACCGCCTAACGAAGAAATTCCTCGATAAAACACAGGGAGATGCATATCGATGTTGCTTTTTATGATGCTTAACCATTCCTCGTCTTTAGAATCAGACCTTTGCAAAATCTTCGAGGTAGGGTAAAGGAAGTAGTTTTGGAACGCTTTAAGGGCTTTCCCTATACTGCTACCACTTGCGTGAGGACTATAATCCATATTTACACTGATGCCGCAATGGGAGATCAGCAAGGCGGTTGCCAGGTTGCTTTTATGGAGAGTGTCGACCATGTCTTCCCAGTGGTAGGTGGTTTCTCCGAAATTGGCACTTAGATTGCCATATTGACAAGTGTACGACACTTCCCCGTTGCCCATCACAGGCTGTTTGTGGTAATACATAATCTGTGCCATGGCGATTGCAACACAACCCGCTGATGCGTGATGGCAAGGACCTGTTTCAGTTGCTGGACAAAGCTCATTATGGAAACAGCCTTGTCCCCAAGCGGAAGTCAATAAAGGCCCTACTTCTTGCTTGTACACCTTGCGCTGTAGGTTTGGAAGGTGATGCTCTATGATGTAATCTGTCGTATTGTTATAAAGTTCAATCCAATAGGCAATGTGATCAGGTAACTCTTCTGTTTTTGGAAAGCTGGAATTGGGCGAATAGGCAAGTACTTCACCTGTGGCCGAGACAAGGATAAATCCTCGAGGATCAACAGTAAACACGTACAAGTTGGGTAGCCCCGTTTGTTTGCTGTGAACCACTTCGCTCAATGAGAGTGAGGTACTGCGCTGTTTGACGTTTTGTTGTAGAAAACGCGTCGCCGTAGAAAAAGCTTCCCTTTGCCCAATCCTCACTTGTGCTTGGAGTTGGGCAGCAAAGACCAACAGTATTATGACCAACAGCTTTTTCATCCAGTTTAAATGGAATTATCCCGTTTGATTCGGCAAAAATAGTGCTTTTTATTTAAGTGTCAAGGGAATTGACAATTTTTTTTGCGTCATTATTGCACAAAAAGAGCCACCTTACGGCAGCTCTTTTCGTTCAAGTTAGTCCCGTAGGGACGATACATCAGTAAGCAGGCGTCGTGAGTCCCTGCTTTCACGCATGGCCGTATAGGCCATACATATCACAGATCACACAATCCCAGTAAATCCCATGAATGCCAAAGCCAAAATGCCAGCGGTGATCAGGGCGATAGGGGTACCCTTCATGCCCTTGGGAGGCTCCATCAGGTCGATGTGCTCGCGGATGCCAGCGAAGATGACCAGTGCCATGGCGAAACCGAGGGCGATGCCGACGGCATAGACGATGGACTCGCCGAGGCTCAGCATGTGGGCCACGCCGCCATAGTTGAATTCCTTGGTGACCACGGTCAGCGACACGCCAAGGACGGCGCAGTTGGTCGTAATCAGCGGCAGGAACACGCCCAAGGCAGTGTACAATGAGGGACTGATTTTCTTCAGGATGATCTCCACCATCTGCACCAAGGCGGCGATGATGAGGATGAAGGCGATGGTCTGCAAGAAGGTCAGCTTCAAGGGAATCAGGATGTACTGGTTCGTCAGCCATGTCACGAGGGTGGCTAAGGTCAACACGAAGATGACGGCTGCGCCCATACCCAATGCGGTCGAGGTCTTCTTAGAGGTGCCCAGGAAGGGGCAGATACCCAAAAATTGGGAGAAGATCACATTGTTGACCAAAATGGTCGATAAGATAATGATGAGGTATTTCATGGCTTAGTGACTTTCTTTTTTGAGTTTGTTGACGATAGCGATAACGAAACCGAGGCAGATGAAAGCGCCAGGAGGCAGGATGAACACCAGGATGTTGGCCGTCTCGGGCAGGATGCCGAAGCCGAAGATGGAGCCGCTGCCGAGGAACTCACGGATGCAGCCCAACAGCGTCAGGGCGAGGGTGAAGCCCAAGCCCATGCCGAGACCGTCGAGCATGGAAGGGAACACGGGGTTCTTCGAGGCGAAAGCCTCAGCGCGACCCAACACGATGCAGTTCACCACGATGAGGGGGATGAACAGGCCTAGGGTCTCATAGATGTCGGGCACGTAGGCCTGCATAAGGAGCTGCACCAACGTCACGAACGAGGCGATGACCACGATGAAGCAGGGGATACGCACCTTGTCGGGGATGAAACCCTTCAAGAGTGAGATGAAGATGTTTGACAGCACCAGCACGAAGGTGGTGGCCAAGCCCATCGACATGCCGTTGATGGCACTGGTGGTCGTTGCCAAGGTCGGGCAGCAGCCCAACAGCAGCACCAGGATGGGGTTCTCTTTGACGAGACCTTTGGTAAAGGTTTGCAAGTTGTTACTCATTGCTTTGTCCTCCTTCCATTTCGTTGTTCTCCTCAGCAGGGGTCTCTTCCATAACGGGAGCTTTTTCCTTGGCGGGAGCGTTGTTCATGAATTGTGCCTTGTTGGCCTCAAAGGCCTTATAAGCTTTGTCCACCGCTTTCGAGAAGGCTCTCGAAGTGATGGTGGCCGCAGTGATGGCGTCGACGTCGCCGCCGTCTTTCTTAACAATCAGCTTGAAGTCGGCAGGGTTCTTGTCGACGAACTGGTCCTTGAACTTGCCGGTCATATTGGCGCCGAGACCAGGGGTCTCAGCGTGCGACAGTACCGATGTGCCTTTGATGGTACCGTCGGCGAGGAAGCCGACCATCATTTCGATCTTGCCACCAAAACCGCCTTCGTTGGTCTTCACAGCGGCACCTTGGAAGTTGCCGTTGGCATCGAAAGCAAGGTTGCAGGGGAAGGTCATGTCGACACCTTCATAAGTGAATTGCATCGTGTCGGGCTTGTATGAAATCTCACCCTCCAAAGGCAAAACCTTTTGGATGGCAGCATCGTTCTTTTTCTGTTCAACTTGGGCGATGGTGTCTTTGGTCACGCCATAAACCAAGCCGAGCACACCGCCCGACACCGCTGCAATGACGAGCAGGGCGACGAGCATATTTATTAAAGTGGATGGTTTCTTTGCCATGGCGATTAGTTTTTAGAGGGTTTGACGACACCGAAAACTTTAGGCTTGAAGGCCTTGTTGATGAGCGGCGTGAAAGCATTCATAATCAGAATGGCGAACGACACACCTTCGGGATAGGCACCCCACAGACGTATCACCACTGTGATGACACCGATGCCGAAGCCAAATAGGAGTTTGCCTCGGATGGTCATCGGCGAGGTCACCATATCGGTAGCCATGAAGAAGGCACCGAGGATAAGACCGCCATACACCAGATGATACCAAGGAGCGATGTATTGGGTCGGTTCGATGAGGTAGCAGATGCCCGTGAAGATGAACACGGTGAGCAGGATGCTCAACGGTGTCCAGATATCAATGACCTTACGGCAGATGAGGTAGATGGCACCAAGCAACAGGGCGATGGCGCAAACCTCGCCGAAGGCACCGCCACGGTTACCTAAAACCATGTCGAGGAACTGCAGGTTGCCAGCTTCGGCCAACGAGCCGACACCCGCTTCTTTCAGGATACCGAGCGGGGTAGGACCCGTGACGGCGTCAGCGAAGAAGCCTTTGTCAAAGATAGGTGCGGCCTGCGGCCAGGTGGTCATGGCGGTCGGGAACGACACGAGCATGAACACACGGCCTACCAAGGCAGGGTTGAATGGGTTTTTGCCCAAGCCACCGAAAGCCATCTTGCCGATGCCGATGGCTACGACGCTACCCACGATGGCCATCCAAATGGGAAGGTTGGCGGGCACATTGAAGGCCAACAAGAGACCCGTAAGTGCAGCCGAACCATCGTTGATGGTCAAAGGGCCTTTGATGAGGAATTTCTGAATGAGCCATTCGGTCAGCATGCAGGTGGCCACCGTGATGAGGGTCAGGCGAAGGGCATACCAGCCGAAATAGTAAATGGCCACAAGCAAGGCGGGAAGCAGGGCGAGGAGCACACGATACATGATCTTCCTCGTGTTTTCCGTCGAATGCACATGCGGCGAACCGGATATTGTGTATTTATTCATAATTTCAAATTTAAGATTTAAAATTTAAAATTCATTTTTGGCTTCTTGCCTTGATGATGGCGCCGGTCTTGGCCTTGCCGTAACGGATGTAGTCGAGCAGCGGGATGTTGGCGGGGCAGGTGAACTCGCAGGAACCGCATTCGATGCAGTCCATGATGTGGTTCTTCTCGGTCTCGTCGAAATTGTTCTGCTTGGCCACCTTGTGGAGCAGGAAGGGCTGCAATCCCATCGGGCAAGCACCTGCGCAACGACCGCAACGGATGCAGTTGGTCTGTCGGCGGTCTTGGGCTTCCTTGAGGGTCATCAGCAGAATGCCTGATGTGCCTTTGATGCACGGGAAGTTAGTGACGGAGACAGATTTACCCATCATAGGACCACCGTTGATGACATCGGTGATGTCCTCGGGTAGACCGCCAGCGGCCTCGATGAGGAGGTCGGCAGGGGTGCCAAAACGCACGCGGAAGTTGCCCGGCTTCTTGACCGACTTGCCCGTGACGGTAACGATACGCTCAATCAAAGGCTTGTTCTTCTGCACGGCCTCATAGACGGCGTAGGTCGAAGCCACATTGACCACGACGCAACCCGTCTCGATGGGCAACTTGCCCGAAGGCACCTCGCGGCCGGTAATGGCCTTGATGATCTGTTTTTCACCGCCTTGCGGGTATTTGGTCTTCAGAGGCTGCACCTCGATGCCAGCATACAAGTCTTTATGCTCGTTGATGGTCTTGTCGAGCAATTCGATGGCTTTCATCTTGTTTTGCTCGATGCCAATGATGCCTTTGTTGGTATTGACGGCCTTCATCAGAATCTTGACACCCATCAGGAACTCTTGGGTCTTCTCCAGAAGTAAGCGATAGTCACAAGTCAAGTAAGGCTCGCATTCGGCTGCGTTGATGATGACGTATTCGGCTTTTTTGCCTTCAGGAACCATCAGTTTGACATGGGTGGGGAAGGTGGCGCCGCCCATGCCGACAATGCCGCATTCCTTCACTTTGTCGATGATTTGTTTGGAGTCCAACTTGATGTCCGTGAGCAGTTTATCGGTTTCGATGATGCCTTCGGCCCATTGGTCGGGTTCCACATCGATGAAGACGGCGGGCTTGTAATAACCCGTGTGGTCCATCACCACATCCACCTTGGCAACGGTACCCGTAGCAGGGGAGTGGACGTTGGCCGAAATGAAGCCTTTGGCCGTGCCGATGAGTTGTCCCGTCAGCACATGGTCGCCTTTGTTGACGATGCAGTCAGCCGGTGCGCCGAGGCATTGTCCCAGCGGGACAATGATCTGTTTGGGCATCGGAAAGTCTTGTATGGGCAGCTCGGCCGAGAGTTTGTTCTCTTCCGGATGTACGCCACCCTTTTTGAAAGTCTTTATCGGGTTCATGCTGTGACGGTGTTTTCGGGTTTGACTTCAGTTTTCACTTCCACAGGCTGTGCTTCCGGTTTTGGCTGGGGCTTCACAGCGGGTTCAGCACCTTGTAAGGCTGGAGCTTCTGGCTTGGGAGCGGGGAAGTTGATGGCGTGAATGGTGCCACGCGGACAGACTTTGGTGCACTTGCCACAGGCCTTGCACTTGGCCGGGTCGATGTAGGCGAGGTTGCCGCGCATCTCGATAGCCTCGAAGGGACATTCTTTCAAGCACTTTTGGCAACCGATACAGCCCACCGAGCAGTTCTTGATGACCAAGGCACCCTTGTCGGTGTTGGAGCAGCATACATAGACGCGACGGTCTTTCTTGCCACGTGGACGCACTTCGATGATGCCGCGCGGGCAGGTCTTGGCGCAAACGCCGCAACCCACGCATTTGTCGGGGTCGACGACGGGCAGCCCCGTCTCCTTGTCGATGTGCAGCGCATCGAAGTTACACTTCTTCACGCAGTCGCCGAGGCCAAGACAGCCTTTCGAACAACCGCCTTCGCCAGCATAAAGGGTGTTGGCGAAAGCGCAAATGTCGGCGCCTTCATAATGCACCTTGGCGGGTGAATTTTGGCAACTACCGTTGCAGCGCACCACAGCAATCTTAGGCTCGAAGGTGCCAGCGGTCAGTCCGAGGACTGCTGCCACCTTGCCCATGTCGGTGCCAGGGCAGGCCAGTCCGTCGATGTTGCCTTTCTCGGCGGCTTGTTTCACACAAGCCTCAGCCAAGGCACGGCAGCCTGCAAAGCCGCAGCCACCACAGTTGGCGCCGGGCAGACAGGCCTCCGCCTCATCAATCAATGGGTTCTCTTCCACCTTGAACTTCTGTGCCACGATGTACAGAACCACGGCCAAAATGCCTCCAAGGATTCCGAGAACCGCAAGGGAAATTAGTAAAGTATTACTCATTTGTATAGAAATTTGAGTTTGTTTTCGATTTTAAACCTGCAAAAATACGGAAACTCCTTTTTTTGACAAAGGAAATTTTTCGGTTTTTTATTCTATGGGATTTTGGAACTTCTTCTTCTGCATAAAACTGGATTAGTGCATTACAGTCAATTTGCGGATAGCTTTGCCTTGATCAGTCAGTATTTCAATAATGTAAACAGATGAGGGCAAGTTGTTTAGGCTGATCTCCATCGTGTCGTTATCGCGGCCTTCCTTTTTGATAAGGCATTGCCCAAATGAGTCAAACACCCTGACGCTTAGTATTTTCTCGGCTTCAATCAACACTTTGTCATGGGCGGGGTTGGGATAAACCCTTATGGGAAGTGCTATGTTGTCGTCAATGTCATAATAGCCCGCATGAATGATGATTTCTTGCTCAACGTATCCACAACTGTTCCAAGACCTAACTTTCAAGGAGGCTGTGCCAGGTGTGGTGGTCATTATGGTGCAATGCGTTCCCGAAGCGTCCACAATCCAGTCTGGAATTTCGCATGTCCATTCGTAATGCGTTGCAAACGGCACGGAATCAATGAAATATCGGTATTCATTTTGAACGAACTCGGTCGAAACGAAGATGGTTGGTAACCCAGCGATTTCTGGAATTGGTTCAAGAGGTTGCTCAACCACAAGATTCAAGTTGACTATGGAATCGCAGTCGTTGGTAGCGGTGAAAGTCTGCTCATATATTCCTGACTGTGTGTAATCGTGTCCGTTCCAAACGAAGTTCTCGCAAACCGTGGTGTCCAAGGCGATGTTGTATGCGTCGTTAATAATGAGGTTTAGGGTGACAAGGCTGTCACAGCCGTTGGCGGCTGGAAAGATTTGGTGATACATGCCGCTCTCCGAGTAGAGTTGTCCATTCCAGTTATAATTTCCGCAGCCATTATAGGTAAAATGATGTTCGACATTATGGTTGACGGTCAGGTCGAGAGTGGCAATGCTGTCGCAGCCCCATTGGTTGACCAGAGCGACTTGGTAGTTGCCTGATTCATCGTAGGTTTGCCCGTTCCATACGTATGGCTCGCAACTTACAATGGTAGTGTGACTCGAGCTTGACTCATGCACTGAGATGCGTACAGCATTGCTGTAGGAAGTGCCATCTTCGTTGGTAGCCCACAGCCGCAGGTACCAGCCGTTGAAAGTCATGTTCAAAATCTGTCCTGTATAGGCAATGGGGTTGGTGAATTCTGCATTGTCAGCAATTTCCCATCCGTAATTATCGGCATTAATCAGGTTAGGCATAACTAATTCTATCGGACCTTCCTCGCAAATAACGGCTGGTTCGTATAGATAGCCTATGTGAGGCAGTGGTGAGAATTCGAGGTCTCGGATGGCTCTGACGGCGAAAATGCCTCCAGAATTTGGTCCGGTATTAGTTTTTGCGTATGTGCTTAACTGTCCGTTTGAAGCCCAGGCTCCTTCAGGGTAAGGAGCTCCAAAATGGACATACCAAGCTCTCTCAGTGTTTTCTTGGGTGCTCGACCAATAGGGATGTAGCCCTAATTTCTCGCCAACGGATTCCAAAGCGGATTCATAAAATATAGCATTGACATACAGCATCTTCAGCTGTCTTGCGGCAGGTAGATACCATCCATTTGAGATGTCAACTACGGCAGCGGCATATTGCCCAGTATAGCCAGTAGATTGGTAATGATTAAGGATAGCCAGTGTGTTGGAGTATCCATCAGTATCCGTGAAGGCACTGGAAAGGATGTCGTTGCTTGTGTTGATGATATGATGGAGTCCTTCTATTTCGTCGGTCAGTCCCCACGGAACAGCCAATCCCGCGTCATGCAAAGCCACCATCCATCCCGAGGAACCATCCTCGCTGAGATAGAACACTACACCTTGGCTGCCATCTGGATTTGTGATGACCTGTCCCAAATGATACTCTTGGGCGTTCAATCCTAATGTGGCAGTTAGGAGAAACGTAAGAGTAAGAAGTATGTTTTTCATGGCTTTTCTTGTTTTAGAAGTTTCTAATACTGCGCACATCTAAAGGGGCCAGCGGCAAAATGGATCTTGATTTGACAACGGCTCCCATCGCGCCGCTGGATGCATAATACAAAGCACAATCGTTGTCAAATCCGAACGTGGATGACGACCAATAGACCCATGGGCCTTGCAATAGTATGCCTCCAATTATTTTGAGTGAATTGTTGACAATAGGAGCACTGCCAAATAAAATGTTCAGTTGGCCTAGGGCTGGCCAGTACCAGCCGTGTTCATAATCGACCGCCCATGCACCGGGATAGGCGGAATGGTCATATTGTGATGCTGCACGCAAGAATCCCGTGTTTTCGTAGCCGTCAAGGTCGTAAATGGCATCGCGAATGGACTGCCAACCTGTCAATCCCCAAGGGAGTTCGTTCATATAAGACCAATAGATTTGATGGGCTTGGATTTGTGGGTGGAGTGCCCATCCATGTTGTCCCGATTCATCGACATAGAAAACTACACCGATGGCACCTTCTGTGTAGTCTTGGGGATGTACAATGATGGTGTCGTTTCCTTGTACGCACATGATGTCACCGATACTAACGGTTTGGCCATAGCTGAGCAGGGGAAATATTAGAAGGGCGAATTGTAATAAGATGTTTTTCATGACGAAAGCCTCTCCTATAGTTTTAATTAATGTTGTATTCGAATTTTTGCTTGAGTTTGTCCCGTTTTAGGTAAAGGACAATATAATAAGGTACGAGCGCAACGATACTGATGAGGGCAGCGAGGCCTTCATTCATGCCTAGTCCGAGGCAAACAAAGAGAACAGCCAAAAGTAAAACGATAGGAATCAGATAAGCCAAAACAGCCGCTTTGTTGCCTTGCCCGATGGCCATTACTACGTTGACTTTTTGGTTGAGTGCAAAGTCTTTGTCTTTGGGACGTGGCACGGTGAGGATCTTCTCGGCTTGTTCGCCCATACCACAGGCACTCTTGGCATGACATGCTACGCAGGCACTCTGCGCCAGTATCTTGATTTCCAGTTCGTCGTCGGTGATTTTGGTGACGACACCCTCATGGGAGATGGTTTCTGCGTTTTTCATGCTGCAAAAATACTTTTTTTTCACCATTCAACCAAAAACCACTATTTTTGCAAGTTAATTCATTGGAATTATGTCCAAAAAAGAGAAGAAAGACGGTAAACTGAAGACATGGTTTCAGGCTAAGGTGAAGGCCGTGACGGAGTGGTACAACAAGGACGACAATTACTTGCGTCGGGTTCGCTTTCCTGGTACCAAGCTCCCTCTTTTGACCGTGTTGATAGACTTTATCAAGTCGTTTACAAAAGGTCGTACGGTTGACCGAGCGGCTGGCGTGGCATTCAATTTCTTTGTGGCGCTGTTCCCGTTAGTCTTGTTCTTCTTCACGCTGATACCCTATATTCCCATTCCTAACCTTTATGAGCGTGTGATGATGCTCCTTAACGATTTCTTCATCCCATCGGGGACGCTCGACTTTGTGAAAGAAACTATCGACGGCATCATGAACCAACCACATGACGGCTTGCTCTCCATCAGTATCGTTTTGTGCTTGGTCTTCGGTTCGGGCGGTGTCGTAGCTTTCTTCAATGGCTTTCGGAATGTGTATGCCGACTATGTCACCTCCAAAGGATTGGGCTTTAAAGGGTGGATCATCCAACGTGTGTTTGCCCTCATTATGCTTGTCATTATAGGCATACTGATTGTGATTTCGGTACTGCTAATCTCGTTGGGCGGAACGGCTATCAAGTATTTGGTGGATAACAATATCATTGAATGGGGCTCATTTACTTTCTTCTTATTCGTCGTTTTGCGATGGGTGGTAGGTATCTTTGCCTTGAGCATCGGTATCTCCATGCTGTATTATTTTGGTAATGTTAGGTTTAACGAGCATTATCGCAAAGAACTCAAGCATCCGCGAGCAAACGGCAAGAAATATCGCGAGTTTGTCGTTTTCAGCCCGGGAACGATTCTTGCCACATCACTTTTCATCCTTGGCACAGTGGGATTCAACTCCTATATTTCCAACTTTTCACGTTACAACGTGTTGTATGGTTCTATTGGTACGCTCATCATCCTGCTGCTATGGATTTGGGTTGTTGCCATATTGATTTTGGCAGGCGATGACTTGAACTCTGGTATACGTCGCGAAGCCATGAAACTGAGCTCAGCTGAGGATGCCACCTGCCGAAAGAAAATCGTCATCGAGGACTTGAGGAAACACATTGTTGCCTATCAAGTTGCTAATCAGAATCGTGACACCAGGATTGAGGAATTGAAAAAAGAGGTCGAGGCAAAACAAGCCCTCATCCGGGATTTGGAAGAGAAGAAAAAGGACTACGAGCTGATTATCAAGGCATACCAGGACTATGCCGAGCAGGAGCGTAAGAACTCCGATGAACAATACAACAAAGGCTTCGACGAGGACGACGATGCCAAAGAGCCAGTATACCAAGATTAGTCCATTGTTATGGGTATCGTAGCACGACAGAGCATCAAGGGCACCATTGCCACCTATATTGGAGTGGCAGTGGGCATCATCACGACTTTCTTCGTGCAGACCAAATACCTAACCACGGAGGAAATTGGCCTGGTCGATGTATTGCTTCAATCAGCCTTGCTGTTTTCGGGTTTGGCTCAGTTGGGTACCAACACCTCGGCGATGCGCTATTATCCCTATTTCAAGGATGAAGATAATCGCGACCACGGTTTTTTCGGCTGGACGCTGATTGTCCCACTGATTGGTTTCGCCGTTTTCCTTTGCTGTTTCTTCGCCTTGCGCGGCCCCATCGCCTCGTTTTTCTCTGAAAAATCGGCTTTGTTCATCGATTACATTTACTATGTAATTCCGTTGGCCTTCTTCATGCTTTACATCTCGGTGTTTGAGACCAACTCCAACCTGCTGATGCGCATTGTGGTGCCCCGGTTCATTCGTGAGGTGGGCCTGCGCGTGCTGACGCTGGTCATATACTTGCTCTATGGCTTTCATGTCCTTTCGCTTACGGGTATGGTCATCGCGTTTTGCGTGTCCTACGGCTTGGCCACGATTGTCAACATCATTTATTTGCTGACCTTGCACCGGGTGTCGTTCCGCATTGAGAAAAAGTACATTACGCCCAAGCTGAAACGCGACTTCCTAATTTACACGTTGTTCCTTATCACCTCGGCGTTGGCGGGTAATATCACGCCGTTGCTCAACCGCTATTTCGTGGCAGGAAAGCAAGGTCTGGCCATAGGCGGCATCCTCACCATTGCCATCTATATCGCGTCGTTGGTGGAGATGCCTTACCGTTCGCTCGGTTCCATCAGCAAGCCGCAGATCTCGCAGGCCATGGCGGAGGGCAACGTGAAGGAGGCCGACCGCATCTGCAAGAGCGTTTCGTTGCATCAACTCCTTGTGGGATCGCTGGTGTTTTTCCTTATCTGGATTAATATCGACACGATCTTTTCCCTGTTGCCCAATGGCGGCGTGTTTCGTGCGGGTAAATGGGCTGTTTTGATCTTGTGCTTGAGTCGTCTTGTCAACTCGACGCTCAATGTGGGCACGACGGTGTTGAGCTATTCCAAAATCTACTATTATTCCTTGTTTTTCACTATCTTGCTGACGGTCTTGGCCTGGTGGCTCAACGCCCGCTGGGTGCCTGCCGATGGTGATGCCGAGAAAGGGTTGATAGGTGCGGCCTTCGCCACTTTGGTCGCCTATATGGTGCACTATACACTTCTGTTGGCGCTGATTCGCTGGAAAATCGGCACCTTGCCTTTGTCGTCAAAACAACTGCTGGTCATTTTGGTTGTGGGCGTCTTGTTTGGCCTCGATTGGCTGTGGTCGAGGACGTTGACGCCGTGGTTTGCTAGTCAGTTCAGTAAACCTGTGTTTGGTTTGGTTGTCGATTCGGTACTGAAGTCAACCATTTTCTTAGTCATAGGGTTGTTCTCCGTTTACAAATTGAAAATTTCACAGTCGGTGAACGATGTGATAGACAAAGGAGTAGGTCTTATTAGGAAGAAGTGAATAGGCGGTAATCGACGGCCTTCACCATCACCAGAAAGAAAGTCCAAAGCTTGCCGGTGTACTCTTGATGACTTTTCGGGTCACCATATCAAAATAATTCATGACACTGATCAGGTAGACACCAGCGGCTTTGCCGGCTAGGGAATAAGGGATGACGGTACCCTCCACATCAGTGTCCACACTGAAGCGGTCGATGAATTGTCCCAAATAGTCGTAAACCACAATGACAGCCTCGCCCTTCATTCCATAGAGCACGATGTTGAATTCACCTTTGGTAGGGTTGGGATAGACGACCACATCAGGTCGGGCATCGTGTTTGATATAAAGGCTGCGTTCGGTGAAACCGCATTCGGTGTAGACCCTGACTTTCAGTTTAGCAGAGCCGAAAGAGTTGATGTCGATGGAGCATACGGGTGAGTCGGGTGAAGCATCGAGATCCCAAGGTCCATCGAGACTCCATTCGTATCCGAAGCAGCCTGGCACAGTGTCGATGCTATAGGTGTATATGCCGTCGTCTTGGTAGTAAATGAGGTTCTCTCCATGGATGGAACTGACTTGGGCTGAGTTCTTTATCGTCAGGTCTAATGTGACGATGCTGTCACAATCTTGAGCAGAAGGGAAGGCCTGTGTATAGATTCCACTTTCGTTGTAGGTCATGCCGTTCCAAACGTAGCTGTCGCAAGTGCTGACGGCAACGTTGGTGTAGATTTGGTTTTCGACAGTCAGATAGAGCGTCACAATGCTGTCGCAGCCTTGTGCTGAAGTGAGGGTTTGCTCATAGACACCCGTCTCGTTGTAGGTTGTGCCGTTCCAGATGTATGGGGCGCAAGCACTTTTGTATTGGATGGCGTGGATCGTGTCGCCAATTTGGACATGGACGGTCATTAGTGTGTCGCAGCCCAAGGGATTTTCAATCAGGTATTCATAGTCGCCGCTTTCGGTGTAAGTGGTGTTTTGGTAGGTGTAGGATGCACAACCAACACCGAAATGCTCGGCTACCACATAGCTTGAAGGATTGTATGGCTCTCCTGTTGGAGTGATGTAGCCTGCCTGTTGCAGGAAGTTGTTGTATGGGCGCCGAATGAAGCCGTTTGAGTCGGTGAAAACGGTGGCTTTGTCAAAGCAGTAGGTAGGTATGGTGAGGTCTTCGTTTACGTTGGTAACATGATACATGTATTGGTTCCAAACGGGACGCGCAGGCGACCAGTTGCCTGGGTTGCCAAAGACATGGATGCCACCATTCCCCGGAAGGTTGGCTGATTGGTCGAGCAGGCCGGAAGCCACGATTTCAGCCGAGCCATCGCCATTGATGTCGGCAATAGTGGGGTATTCAACTCCTGTTCCGGCAGCCATCCTCCTAGAGTAGAGATTGTAAGGACAAATGGTGTCGTTGCCCGTGAGGTGGCTTTTGCCACTTCCGTTGATGATACGCAAGCTTTCACTATCACGATAGACGAGTTCCATAATGTTGTCCTGATTGAAGTCGAAAAGCGTGATACCCGTCTGTCCCGAGGTGTCGTTGTGGGGCTGCCGCCAAACGGTTGAAAGCCCGTTTTGGGAGGTATAGCGCCAGCAATATAAATACATGGGATTATAGCTTTGCTTCTCAAGGAAGACGATTTCGGGATGCGGGTCGTCATCAATGTTGCCGACGAGAGGATAGCCTGTGCAAAGGCATTGGACGGTATTTTGAAAGAGGATATGCTCGTCTGACGGCCTGTAGGCATAGAAATAGGTAGTGCCATAGGTGTGGTCATCGGTATGGTCTCGGATGACAAGTACTTCGCATTCACCATCCAGATCGAGGTCAGCAAGGCTGACATGTCCATCATTAGGGTAGCCATTGGGCGGCGTGATGGTCTTGGTAACGGTAATGGAATTTAAATTGGGGTTGGTTCGGCTGACGATATCCACGTTGTAGATGGTGTTACCGCATATCAATTCTTGCCGTTCATCGCCCAACACATTGCTGGCATGCGACATGGCAAAGTAGCATCGATGGTGGTTGACAACGCCTACGGCAGCGCCTCTGAAACTAAGCCCTTTGTTGCCGTCTTCCGGACCAGAGCAAAGCCATTTCAGTGTGGCAGCATCAAAAATGTCGTTGCCGACATACACCTCTGGGTAGCCGTCGCCATTGAAGTCGGCCAGTGATACCATGCCGTCGCAAGAGGTGGCACGGTCGGAGACATTCAGCAGGGTGCCATTGATGGTATAGGAACGAATGCGTTTGTCGTAGCCGTGGACGAAAATGGCACCTTGTTGTGTGCCATCATCTTTGATGTATTTGCCCAAAGCATACGGACCGTTGGAGACGTAAATCGAGTCTTGGATGTTGAAACGGTATTGTAGTGAGAGGTCTAGACCACTGTAAATATCTAAAGTCTTGGTACGATAGTTATTGCCGTTATAGTGGGCCATCACGATGTCGACGACACCGTTTCCATCTATGTCGCCTGCCAAAATAGGCGCATAGGAAGCCACTGGGGTGCCTGGTGTCGAATAGAGCAGATGTACATCCCAGGTGCTTCCTTGCAAGGGAGCGTTGCAGTTGTCCTCAAGGATGTTGTCGGGATAGTTGAGGGGGTAGGTAAGGTGGAGCGTAACGATGCTGTCGCAACCGTTGATGTCGGTGAAACTTTGTGTGTAGTTGCCAGGTTGGGTGTAGATCGTTCCATTCCATACATATTGCCCGTTCAGCTCACCATAGATGTCGACCAATTGTGGTTCGCCTTGTGTTCCGACAGGCTCGCCCGTAGGTGTGATGTAGGTGGCTTGTTGCAGGAAATTGTTGTATGGCCGCCGGACAACACCATCAGAACCAGTGAAAACCGTGGCTTTTTCAAAGCATTGGGTTGGCACAGTAAGGTCCTCGTTTACGTTGGTAACGTGATACATATATTGGTTCCACACTGGCCGTGCAGGCGACCAATTGCCTGGGTTGCCAAAGACATGGATGCCACCGTAGCCCACTTCTTGAGTCGAACCAAGAAGGCCTGTCGCTACAATCTCAGCATGGCCGTCGTTGTTGACATCGGCGACAATGGGATACTCAACACCTGTTCCAGCCGACATCATTCGATTGTAGAGGTCATAGGGCCGGATGGTGTCGTTGCCGGTGACGTGACTCTTTCCACTACCGTTGAGGATGCGCATATTACGGTTGTCACGATAAACAATTTCCATAATGCCGTCTTGGTTAAAATCAAACAATGTGAGTCCTGTTTGCCCAGAAGAATCGTTGTGTTCTTGTTCCCAAACCGTTGTCAAACCGCTTTGCTGCGTAAACCGCCAGCAAAACATCTTGGCTGGGCTATAGAGCTGTTTTTCGAGCAACACGATTTCAGGATAGGGGTCATCGTCGATGTTGCCTATGAGCGGGTAACTTGTGCAATAGGCGTAATGCGACTTTTGGAAGAGGATATGCCCTGTTGTGGGCTTATAGGCATAGATGTAACAGTTGCCTAAGGTATGGTCATCGGTGTCGTCACGGAGGACAAGCACCTCGTCTTGTCCATCGAGGTCGAAGTCGGCAACGAGGACATGGCCGTCTTGTGAGAATCCTATAGGAGGCGAAATGGTTTTGTTTTCAGTGACGGCGTTGAGCGCAGGGTTAGTGCGGCTAGTGATGTTCACGTCATAAATAGTGTTTCCACAGATCAACTCTTGTTTCGCGTCGCCAAAAATATCATAGGCTAGCGACATGGCATAATAGGTGTGGTGTGTGTTGACGGCTGTGTGAAGCGGAGGACCTCTAAAACCGAGGCCTCTGTTTCCGTTTGAAGGTCCTGAACAGAGCCATTTCAGGGTGGCGGCATCGAAGATGTCATTACCTGAATAAATTTCAGGGTAGCCGTCGCCATTGAAATCGGCTAAAGAGATCATTCCGTCGCATGAGGTGGGCCGGTCGGAGACGTTAAGTAAAGTGCCATTGATGGCATAGGCGCGTATTCGTTTGTCGTAGGAGTGAACAAAGATGGCTCCTTGGAGGGTGCCGTTTTCCAAAGGGTATCGCCCGATGGCATAACCGTTATAAT
>JAEEGK010002094.1_pt1 | contig 49837 bp, 26 predicted proteins | sample 8958771 | NCBI WGS metagenome assembly JAEEGK01 (sample SAMN16246547, study PRJNA631951) | gut metagenome | biome: gut microbiome; feature: rumen; material: SC-attached | host: Bos | place: Iran: Karaj | collected 2018-10 | reverse complement strand
CCCAATCCCCAATCCCCAATCCCCAATCCCCAATCCCCAATATAAAAAAGAATATTTTTTATTTGATAAATGATTTTATATTTTTAACAACTTCCTTAAATTTATTAAATATAATAAATAAATTAAATTTTTAAAAAAAATGTCAAAAATGTCAAAAGAAGATTATATGAAACAAATAAAAGGAGTGATTGAGCCAATGATAAATGCATTATTAATGACAACACCAGAAGAACCAATATATTTTATGTTACAATGGTTAGCAAATTTTAATAAAATAACAGAGTCTTCATATATAAATAAAGAAAGAGAAGAATTAGAAAAATTAAGATACGAATTAAATGCTTATAAAAAAGCCAAAATAAGAATTAAATCAGAAGATTTATTAAATTTTGATAAAGATGAAAGTGAATTAATAAATGAAAAAAGTGTTAAAAGAAGTGTGAAACAAAGTGAAAAAAGTTCTAAAAATGAAATGTCAAGAAAAAATGAAGAAGACAATAAATCTGAAGAAGAAGATGAGAAAAGTGAAAATAATAAAGAAAATTTAAGTGATAATAATGATGAAGAAGATATATAAACATTTTTTTTTGAATTTGATAAAATAATGATTAATTAAACTTTATTATATTTCAAATTGATGTATTTCTCCTTATTTTTATCTATATAAAAAATATTTATAAAAAAATATTAAAACAAAATAAAAATATACATTATAAACTTTTCAATTGTAATTTGATTATAATAATATCAGATATTAGATTTTTAAATTTACTTAATTTATTGTTCTAATATATTAAAAGTATATTTCATGAAATTATTTGATTTATAAAATTTTTAAAAATATAAAATAAATAATATAAATAATTCTTATCCTAATATTCTCAATAAAATAATATCTTTAACATTTATCTTACAATCTTTATTAAGTTTATCAAAAATATCTTCCAACCTAGTAATTTTATTTATTTTAAAATTAAATATATTTAAAGTATTTAATTTAAAACAATTACAAAACATGGCTTCCATATTTTCCACTTTTTCAGTATGAAAACTACTTAAATCTAAAGTTTCTAGTTTTTGACAATCACAAAACATTTCTTTCATATCAATTACATTTTCAGTATTGAAATTATTTAAATCTAAATTTATTAAAGAAGAACATTTATGGAACATTCCATTCATGTCAGTAACATTAATAGTATTAAAATTTTCAATATTTATTTGTTTTAAATTTGAACAAGTTGAAAACATTCTATGCATATTATTAACATTAGTAGTATTAAAACTTGATAAATTTAAAGTATCTAAAGCAGAACAAAAGCAAAATAATCTTTTCATATTTGTTATTTTATTTGTGTTAAAGTTTGATAAATCTATATTTGTTAAGGTTGAACATCCAAAAAATAAACAATTAATATTTGTTAATGGTTTTTTGAATATTATTTTTAATTTATACATACCTTCTTTTTCAAATATATGTTTAAAAGAAAAATCTATTGGTTTATTTTCTAAGATTAATTCACAATTATTTTTTATTTCTTCTTCATTATAATTTTCTGGTGTTTCTTTTATTTTATTGTTAAAACTTTTTGCTCCTTCACAACAATTAATAATATTTATGTTTTTATTTACTCTTATATTATTAATTGAATATTCACATAATATATATGAATAATCTAAATCTATTAAATTTACATTGTTTTGACTTTCAATAATTTCATTTATTACATTTAAATAATTAATATAATATTTTTTAAAATTTTTATTAGGATTTTTGTCATAAATTCTTAAATTTTGATTTGTTTGTTCTATTTCTTCAAATAATTTTGAAATTTCTTTCTGAATATTAAATAATATTTGTAATGCTTCTTTAGATCTATTTAAAGCATTTATTTTTTCATTTTTTTCTTCTTGAGTTAAACCAATTTTTGAAAAAGGGATTACTTTATGAAAAGAATGTTTTTCTTTAAAACAATTTACACAAATATTATCTTGACAAGTTTCACAAAAAGAATCAATTTTTATTGAATGATCTTTACATAAAAAACTAAAAGATGGATAATTAATTTTTTTTAAATTTACAATGTTATTAAATGAATGAGATAAATAATCATTCCAAAAAAATTTTTCATTTTTAATTAACATTTTAATAAGTAAATCTTTTATTTCAAATTCTTCTATTTTATTCTCAATTATCTTTATATCAATTTCTTTATTTTCATTTAATGGATATTCTTTATATAACATATAAAAAATTTCCATTCCTAAATCTTTTAACATATTTTTTTCTTCTAATAAATATTCTTCTTCATTTATATTATTATTTTTTACATTATTGTTTTCAAATTTAATTATTTTTAAAGTAATTTGATCTATTTCATTAATACAAATTAAAATATTAGAAAGTGAAATTTTACTCATTTTATTAAATAAATGATTTAATTGATGTAAAATTGATTTTAATTCATTTATTGAAAGTGCTTTCTCTCGATAATAAATATAATCTTTTAAATTACTTACAAATAATTCCATTATGATATAATATTTATTACCAAAATCTAAAGTATCTTTTATAAACATGTAATTTTCTTCAATATTTTTTTTATCACTCTTTATAACGACTCCAAATTCATGATTTGTATATTGTTTAAATTTTTTTTTATCAATTTCTTCTAAAGCATAATAATTTTGAGAAATTCTATTTTTAACTTTATAAATTATACTATAATAATTTTGACTTAAAATTCCAATTTTTTTATATTCTTCTAATTTTTTTTTATTTTCCATTAATTATTATTGAATTATAATATATATAAAAAATACTTAAAAATAATTAATTTAAAACTTCATTTGAAACATATTAAAATTTCTTAATTAAAAATTGATTAAAATTAATTCGTTATTATATTAAAGCTTATGACTTTTTATATATAAATCACATCCATTGATTAAATCTTTAATGAAATTATGAAAATATTCATAAACTTTTTCATTTGTGAATTCATCAAAATTATTTTTAAAATCAGGATGACTAACAATAATGCTTTTAGTTAATTTCTGATTTATTTCTTGAAAAAAATAACCTCCAATAATAAAATTTCCTCTTTTTATATTTTTATTTTCAGGAAAATTTTTATGTTCAACACTTTTATAATGAAGTAATAACATTTTTGAATTACCTAAATAATTTTTCCATACTTTAATTTTTCTAATGAAATCTCTTTCAAAAGGATTAATCATATAATTATATATAATATAATTTTCAATTGAATTTTCATCATTAAATTTTTCAATAATATTAATTTTAGAAGAGTATTTATCCCATTTTAATCTAAAATTTAAATCTTCAAAAATCTTCATTATAATATTTAAAGGAAATGGAATTGAACAAAAAGCTTTTATTAAAGGATTTTTATTTATGAAAATTCTTTTTTATATATTTTAATTCCAAATTGATTATCATCTATTTGAATTTGCCAAGTTTTATTTAATTGTTCATTTATTAACGTTAATAATTTATATTCATCTTCATCATTTGTAATATATTTTTCAATAGGAAATTTAATGATGCTATTTTGATTAGAAGATATTTTAAATTTTTTTTTAATAATATTTTCTTGATATTTAATAATATCTTCTATTAATTGTGATTCAGAATTTACTTTTTCTTCATTTGGAATTATTCTATTTTCTTTTATTTCTTCTTCTTTAAATTGCAATAATTTAATATCATCTCCTTTTAAAGGATTTAATTTTATTGAATGATGAAAAAGAGATGATGATAAATGTTCTAAATTAGTATTTGTTACTTTATGCATTTTTTTATTATTTGGAAAATTTTTTTAATTAATTATTGAATAATAATTATTTTTGTCATCCCTTTAAATTAATTATACGATAAAATAAATTATTTATTTATTTTATTTTTTTTTTGTTATATTTTTCATATAATTGATAAATTGTTTAGAATCATTTTTTGAAGGAAAATCAATGGTAATTTGTTTTAATTGGTTTTCTCTTTTTAATAGTTCAATTGTGAGAAGATTTTTTTGTTCTTTTGCTCTTTTAATTTGTTTAACATCAGAAATATTTATTTCATACATTAATATTAATTCAACTTCATTTTTAGTATCTTCTTTTCCTAAATCATAATCTTTTTTATTTTTATTATCGTCAACATCATCATAAATTTTTTTTTTTTTATTTTCATAAATTTGAATTTTAAAGTCTTTAAAAATAACACAAATTAGAATTTGAATATAGTCTTCAATATTTTTTTCTTTTTCATACAAAGAACAAAAACAAATAAAATTTTCTTTAACTTTACATAATTCATTTATTTCATCATATTTAATTGTTTTTTTATGTTCCCATAATTTTTGAATAATTACATTATTTGTTTTAGTATTTTTATTTTTTTTATTATTACATAAAAAACATTTTTTTTCATCATGATCAGGCAAAGTTAAATCTAATATAAAACTTAAGTCATGAATTAATTTATATCCTCCATAACAAAATGAAATAAAAGGGAAATTCTCTTTTAAAAGAGTTTTAATTGTTGATTTAAAATTATCATATTCTTTTAATTTTACTATATCAGAATTTTTTAATTTATCAACATTTTTGAAATTAATTTCTTTCTCAATTTTTTCTTCAACACCTCCTCCTCCAAATATATTTAATTGTTTTTGTTCAAAATTTTCTTCCACCGTTTCTTCGTAAAAATTTTCAAAATCATTTTGAAATTTTTCAGAAATAAAAAATATAAAATGATAATTTCCTCTATTTGATTTAAATCTTTCTGTTATTAATTTAGGAAAATATTCTGATTGTAATTCTTTTTGAGTAAACATTATCATATTTGGTAAAAAACCTAATTTTTCATTTTCATCTGTTAAATCTAAATTTTCATAAATACCTAAATCTACTAAAATATATTTTATTCTCTTTTTTAATATTTTTAAGTCACAGTGTTCACAAATATAATTTTCATTTTCTTTACTTAACTTTCTATTTTGATTTTTTTTGTTATCAAGATAATGATTTTCTATTTTTATTTTTAATTCTTTATTTTTTTTACATTGTATATCAGGACATTTAATATTATCTTTATAAGTTATATAAAATATTTCCATAGCATAAATAGGAATTGTAAGCAATGTATCAAATTGAAAATCTTTATAGTTTGAATATAATTCATTGGTAGAAATATTTTTTTGAAAAATACCTAATTTATTTGCTAAAATTCTAAAAGAAAAAGGAGTTTCTTCTCTTAAATCCATAGCAATACTCATTATTTCAGTTAATTCTTCCATAGTTTCTATTGATAATTTAGATAACATTATATAATAATTTGCCTTTTCTTTTGATTTTAAAATTTCTGTCCTATTAAATATTATTAATGCTAAAAAAAAATAATGCAAAAATAAAGGATCATTTATTTGAATTAAATAATCATAAAGTAAATATAAGATATTTAATTTAAGTTGACTTGAAAAACATGTCATAAACCAATTAAATGCATATAATTTTGGATGAATATTAAATTTATCTAAGCTATTAAATATTGAAGGTTCGTGATATTTTAATAATAAATGAAATAATTCTAAACTTGGAAATACTGGATAAAAAACTTGATTTGAATTATTTTCTCTATTATTTATATCATTATTTGTATTATTTTCAATATGAATTGGATCAATATAATAATTTTCTAAATATATATTTATAAAGGATTCAGCTAAATTATATATTTCAAAGTATTTTAAATTTGGAATTTTATATTTTATTAAAAGTAAAGGACCAAATATTTCATTAATTGATTGTTTATATTTTATTTTTTTATCTTCACAATAATAAGTTAACATATTTTCTAATATTTTCTTAAATCCTGGAATTAATATTGATTCTCTTTTTCTTGTTCTTACACAATCATTTTTTATTATAGTTTGTAACTCATGTTTTGGAATCATCATTAAAATTTCATTGTCATCTTTCATTTTTTTAATGTCATTTGTTTTTAATAATGATTCCCACATTTTTATTCTATCTTTTGATAAAAAATCAAAAAGAAATTCTGGATTATTTTTTATTATATTTATATATGGGTCTTCTTTTTGGTTAGAATTCAAATTTTGATTATTCATTTTATTATTATTAGATTTTTGTTGAGTGTTATTTTTATTATTTGATGAATTTACTTTTTCTTCATTTAAATTTTCCATAATAAATAATTAAAAACTTGAAAAAAAAAATAATAAATATTTAAATTGATTTCAATTATAATTTATTTTTTAAATTTTCACAATATTTTGTCTTAATCTTCTATCTTCTCTTTCACTGTCCATAAAATTAGAATCTCTCCTTTTTACACAGGACCAACTACATTTCTAAATAAAAAACTGTTTTAATCATCAAAAAAATTAACTTTCATTTGGGAAATAGCTTCTCTTGAACCAATTCTTCCAATAAAATCTTGAACTAAAGTATATCAAGGTTGAGATTCCATTCAATAGCTTTGTTATTTCCAATGATTAATAGAATAAAAAAATGTAAATACTTTCATATCTTTGTTTTCTTATTTTTTATCTAATATATTATATTTTAATCTTTCTAATCTATTTTTACTTTGAGATAATTTTTCTTTTACAATGTTTTTATTATTTCTTTATTATTTTCTAATTTAACATATAAAAAATATTTACACCGGAGAAAAATAAATATGAAAATTTAGTTTATATCAAATAAAAATTAAATAAAATAAAATTTATATAATAATTATATTTAAGTAATTATTTTTTTCTAATTTCTTGAAGTTTTTTGAATTCTTTACCAATATTATTTTTTAAATTGAATTATTTGAAATATAATTAATTAAAATAAATCTCAAATATTTAAATAATGAAATAAAATTTGAAAAAACATTAAAAAAAAAATTTAAAAATTAAAAAATGGAATCTAAAGAAACAACAATTAAGCCATTAACAAAATTTGAAAATGCAAATAAGAATATTTTTGATGAAATAAATACATCAGAAAACAAAGAGATATCTCGAAAATCTCGTTATTTCATATTTTTTTTTCTTTTATTTATCAATTTAATAATAGCAATAGATCAAGGAACTTTATCAAGTTCAACAACAGAAGTTCAAATTTATTATAATTTAAATTCCTATTTTTTAGGTTTATTAGGAAGTTTTATTTTTTTAGGAACTTCATTTGGATGTTTAACATCATTTATATTAATAAATAAAATGAATAGAAAATTATTTTTAATACTAATGATATTAATGGATTCATTAAGTTTATTTATTTTTTTAAATACTAAAAATAATTTTATTTTACTTATAACAAGATTTTTTGCAGGATTTTGTCAAAGTTTTTTATCTGTTTATACTCCTGTTTGGAGTGATCAATATGGAATTTATAATCAAAAAGCTTTATTAATGTCACTTATTCATTTAGGAAGTCCAATTGGAAATTTATTTGGTTATTTTTTTGGGAAAATTATTTCTTGGCAATTAACTTTTTATATTCAAATTTTTTTTTTAATTCTTCAAGGAATTTCTGTTTTTTTTATTAAAGATATTTTTTTTTCGAATACTTTATTTTCTACTAAAGGAATTAATAATAATTCAAATGTTGAAGAAAATGAAGATAAAAGTTCTGTTTTTACAAATATTAAAGATTTAAATGATAATAATAATATTACAAATAATTTAATATCAGAAACAAAAATTTTATTATCATCAAAATTATTTGTAATATTTAATATTGCTTTAATAATAATATTTATAATAGTTTCAGCATTGCAATTTTGGATAAATGATTATATGGAAAATGTATTATTAATAAAAACAAAATATAATTTAACAATATTTTTATTTGTAATGCTTTCAGGACCTTCACTAGGAATATTTGCAGGAGGTTTAATAGGAAATAAAATTGGAGGTTATCAAAATATAAATGCTCTTTATTTTGTTTTTTATTCAAGTATTATTGGAGAAATATCTTCAATAGTATATCCTTTTACTTCAAATATATTTTTATTTGTTATTTTTTTTTGGATTTATCTTTTTATTGGAAGTGCAATTTTACCAATGATTAATGGAATAATTATTTGTTCTGTTGATAAAAAATATGGAGGAAGTGCTAATGCAGCTTCTACTTTTTTATATAATGTTTGTGGAAGATTTATTGGACCTTTTTTATATGGAATTTTCAGAGAATTTTTTGGAAAAAATTCTAAATTACCTATGACTATTCTTTTAAATTTTACTATTTTACCTTTAATTTTATTTTATTATGCTATTAAAATTGGTGAAAAAGAAAATTATGGAAAAATTATTCAAGATAAAAATGAAATTTATGTTGATGAGAAACATTAAGTTTTTCAGATTTCTTTTTTTTTATTTCTTTTTACACAATTTTAATTTTTTTCAATGTTTTATTTAAATATTGTTTTTGTTTTTATTTAAGAATGTTTTTTTAATGTGAATTAATATTTTATAATATATAAAATGTTTTAAAAGGATTTTGAATTTATACAAAAATAGAATAGTAAATTTTGTATAATTTTTCATTTAAAAAACAAAATAATGTTTATAAATTTATTAAAAAAACTAATTTTATTTAAATGTTACTTTTAAAATACTCATATTCTATAAAAAATATTTTTGATATATAATTGGATTAATAAAATTAAAAATTAGATTTTAAATTTGACAAATATACACAAATTTATTTGATATAATAATAAATTAAAATATTTCTTGTCACGTACATTAGTATTAAAGATTAAATATCTTTTATAAAAAATTTAATATAATTTTGCAAAAAATTTTAATAAAGTTTTATGTCTATTATTTCCTGTATCAATCCAGAAAAAAATATAAATAATAACAAATAATACTATTAACAATGATATTATTGATAATAAATTTTCAATAATTATAGTTTTACTATATAAATATCCTATATCTTTCATCACAAAAAAAGCATAAGTTTTAAAAACAGATTCAAAGACATAATCAAAATCTAAAAATATTCTTGATAAATCATCAGAAGTTAAATAATAATAATAAGAAGTTTTTTTATTGTCACTTTTAATAAAATCATAAAATAAATTAGTCAATTCTTGATACATATATTTTATTTCAGTTAAAAGGCCATATTTAGAACTTCCACTATTATAATCAAAACATGCTACAGCTTTTTCATTTAACATTGAAAAACTACTTTTAATATCCTTTAATGAATCTTGAAAAATATATAATGACCCTAATGCAGCAGCAAAACATAAATTATTTTCTTTATTAAATTCTACTTCCCATTTTCTTGTATTTTTTAAAACATTAGATTTTTTTCCTAAAAAAATTTCTAAATTATCTTCAACCATTTTTCCTTCAATATATAATATAGGATAATAAGATTTATTCATAATTAAAAGTTGAGTATTATTTTTATATTCAAGTTGAATGTCATAATAATTTAAATATTTATCAACAATTGTATCATTAAAATTTTTTTCATAAATAAATGCTTCATCAATATAAGTTAATGAAGTTCCTATATATAAAGACATTTCACATCCTTTTGGCATTCTTTCTAAAAAATTCATTGCCATAATTACAGCAAATATAAAAGTATTTTTAGATGAATATGCATATATTAAATTTATAACAACAATTGTGGATATTAATATTAAACACAGTGTTAATACTATATATGATATTACCACTGATTTAGGTAAAAATATATTTTTTTCCATATTATGTTGTTCTTCAATTAATTCTTCATGATTTTTTTGTTCATTTTGTTTATTATTTTTGTGCTGAGAAAATTTTAAAGAACCTTTTCTTAAATTTTTCTTAAGGTTTTTATGTAATAATTTAGACAATTCAATTTCTGAATGTTTTGATTTTGAAATTTCAAATTGTGTAATATTATTTTCATTAAAATTTTCACATAATAATCTCAAATGAAAAATTTGATTTTCAAAAAAAGATTGATTAATATTACTTTCTTCAATATCAAAAATATAAATTAATAAACCTTTAATTTCATTTCTATCAAGATTTAATTTTGCGAAAATAATAAAATAACAAACAAAAGTAAATAAAATAATTAAGCAACCATAAATAAAAATCAATTTAAAAAAATCTTTATAATAATTAATAAGAATAAGAGAAGAAGAAGTAGTTAAAGATTCAAAAATAGGTTTAAAATTTTGAAGAGTATTTTCCATAGAATAAATAATTAAATTTTCTAAATTTGAAGGAGTTTTTATATTATTAGTTAAGTTTAAAAAATATCTTCCAGTTATATCAAAATAAGAACAAACATTTTCTTCACCAAGATAATAAACTTGATACATATAATATAAAACTAAATTGATTTCATCTAAAATTGATGAATTTCTATCTGTTATTTTCCAATTATTATTTAATATTTGAAAATTATGATAAATATATAAAGAATCATATAAAAATGATAGTTTAGAATTTTCTTTTATTTTATTTAAATATTTATAAAATTTTGATAAATCTTCTTTTAAACTTAAAATTTTTGGATGAATAAAATCTTGAATCTTCATTGGATTTTCTTCAAATGATTGTTGAAAACATATTGTAATTGCATTAAGGGATGATAAATAAATATCAGTTTTTAAAATTTCAAAATAAACATTAAATTTATATAAATCTTTATGTTCATATATTTTTTTATTTTTAAAAATCATTAATACAATTGATAATATTATTACTATACTAAATGATGTTAAAAGAAACAATCTATAATTAACTAGAAATTGAATTTGAACTTTACTATTTTTTAATGTTATATAATTAGGATGATTTGGTTTTTTTTTTTGAAAGAAATTATTATTATTATTGTTTCTATGATTAATTGTATTATTCATTGGATTTATCCTTTTTATTTCATTATTAGCTAAATTTTGAATTAAATTTATTCCTGATAAAGTTTTACTATCATCAACTAAATTAATTTTTGAATTAATTAAACTACTATTTAAACTTGGACTTAAACTATTATTATCAATATTACTATTATTATTATTATTATTATTACTATTAATAATATTATTATAATTAAGATTAAGATTATTATTGTTATTATTATTAGAATTATTACTTTTAAAAGTTTCTTCTAAAGTATTACTTATTGAACAAATATTTGTAGATGATCTTATAAGTGTTTTTTGTGAATCTTCTGAACGTTTAGATGCTGTTTGAGCAGAGTTTAAATGAACTATTTTTTTTTTCTTTTTTTTCACATTTTTTACATTTGTTAAATTTTTTGAAGTTTCTCTATATTCAAGCATATTTATTTTTTCTGTTATTTTAACTAAATAATATTTTTTATTTCCTATTTCTTTTAAATAATAATCTAATAAAAATATTACATTATTGTCTTTATCATCCTTTGATAATACATTTTTTGAAATATTATTTTTTTTTTTAGAAAATTTAGATTTTATAAAAGCATTACTTTTAATCTCATGAAATCTTTCCATTAATAAATGTGTTCTATTATACCATTCATTATCTAATCCTTTTTCATCTAATATATTATTTATATTATTAATTCCTTGAAATATATTAAATTTATAAATTTCACTTTCATAATGATATTTTTTATTTTGTAATTTCTTAATATTATCTTTAATTGTTCTTAAATAAAATATTTTTTCATTTGGAATTGTTAAAAAAACTGAATAAGCTCTATTTTCTACTGTTAAAGATTGTTTTAAATGATCTTTATCATATTTTCTATTTAAAGGAGGAATTCCAAAAAATTCATGAAATGATATATTTAATATTTTTATTTTTTTAATATCAAAAAAAAAGAATTCTTCAAATTCTTTACTTAAATTTAGGAAATATCCTTCTTTATCTAGAAATATATGAAATGAAAAAGTACTTTTATCTCTGTTTTTAATAATAGTTATATTATTAATAATATTAACAAAAGAATATAATGTTGGTAAAATTCTACTATTAAATGATATATTTACTAAACAATTTTCTTTATTTAAAATAAATGAATTTGAAGTTTTAAATTTTCCATTATGAATAAAACTAAATTGTTTTAAATTTAATAAATGTTCTTTCCTAATTTCATAAGGAATTAAATCATTAAAATCTTTATTTTTCATTTCTTCTTGTGAATAATCTAAATAATTTGTAAGATAACTACTACAATAAATTACTGAGAAATTATCTAATTTATTTTGTTGAAGAATTAAAGGACAATTCATATTAAACTCAAAAAAATCTTTATCTATGTTTTCTAATAATATTGGAAATGTTATTTTAGAATTAAATTTATTCATTAAACGAGTTGGAATTTTTTTATGAATTAAATTATAATAATTAGTTAGAATATAACATATTTCATTGTTCTTTATCATTTTATCATTTTCACTTTTGTTGCTTATATAATTATTTATTATTTTTTCTATAAATTCATCATTTAATTTTATTTTTCCACACATTTTTAAAAAATTTTGAAAAGATTTTCTATTCATTTTATTTATTTTACTTTTTTTTAATATTTTTCTAAAGGATAAAACAATTTCTAAATTTTTAAAACTGTCTTTTATTAAATATTTAATATTATCTGAGAAAATTGAAAAATGAAAAAATTTTTTCATTTGTTGAATATAATAATATAAATGCTTATCAATGTTTTTATAATTAGAAACTAAAAAATATTCTTTCATAATATTTTTACTAGATTGAATCCTATCTAAAATTTCTTTTTTACATTCATATAAAAAATATTTAGTAATTGGTCTTATTTTTAAATTACAATTTAAATACATTGAACATAAATATAAAGCATAATATTCTCTATTTCTAATAGAAAAAATATATTGACAATGAAGAATCATATAATCTTCAATTTCTCTTGTAAATCTTTTCATTTTAAATAAATAACTTATTCTATTTACAATTTCTTGTTCTCCTATTATTGCATATTGCTCTTGTTTTAAAGAATTTTCTAATTTTTTTATATTTAAATGATTCTTTATTAAAGCACAAAAACAATCTTTTATTTGACATTGTTTTTTATGATAATATAATATTTTAAATAGTTCTATATTTGCTGGTTCTTTTCTAAACATATAAAAACATTTAAAATATAAATATATTTCTGATGGAAATCTATTTTTTTCATCTGGTTTAAATAAATTTATTGATAAATTATTCGAAAAGAATTTTAAATTTAGAATTTTAATTAAAAAAAAAATAAAAACTGAAGCCATAAAGACTAAAATAAGTTTAAAAATAGAATATTTTTGAGTAATATAATTTTCTTTGTCAATATAAATATACATTATAATTTCAAATATTCCTCCATACCAAGAAAAGCAAATAATAAAAAGAATAAATAAAGGAATTTGAGAATCGAAATAAAAGTTAAATCTTCTAAATGATAAAAATAAAAATAATGAACATATTAAAACTGCAGAAATACAAGTTCCAAATCTGATTCTATTTTTATGAATTCCTTCAAATAAATAACTGAAACTTATAATAGGTTGAAATAAAGTTAAAAATAATGATATTATCTTTATTAATTGATTTGAATGAATATCAATTCCAAATTTACTAATAAATCCTTTAGTGTCATTTAAATATAAAATAAAATAATCTATTAATAAACTAATTAATAAAGATAAAATATTTGAACATAAAATAATAGCTTTATTTATTTTTATTCCATCTGAATAATATTTTGATATATATTTATCATTATTATCTATATCATGGGATTCTAAAAATGATAATGCTATACCAATAAAAAGATATTCTTGAATAAAAGGATTAAATAATGATAATGTTACAATAATATATGTAAATATTTTTACTTCAGTTTTGAAATTAGGAAAATTTCTTAGAAATTTATTTAATTTTATTTCTTCACTTTTTTTTCTTTTTGAGCTTTTCAAACGATAAAAAATTGTTAAAAAATATATTAAAACAGATAAAATAAATAATAATATAATCAATGAAACATATTGATAATATTTTGAAATGATAAAAAATGAAGAATCAAATAATAAAAATTTGGATAATATTGAATATATTGAAGTTATATTATATTTCTTTGATTCAAATCCTCTTAAATTTTGAGTGGCTAATATTAATCCATAATATTTAAAAGAAAAATAAATATAATAAAACAATTTTGAAGAAGGGAAATTTTGTCTTATATTTAACAATAACATCAAATAAGGTCTATCATTTACATTCATTATTTTTATTTAAAATAATAATTAAATTATTTTTAAATTTTCAGTGTAGAAATATTTCTTCAAATTATTTTTAATTTTTTTATTGTAACCTTTTTCCAATTTATTAAAAGTGTTTATTTTCCAATAAAATTTAAATTTTATTTAATAGATAAGAAAACAATTAAGAATGTAATTAAAAATGATATATGTAAATAAAAAAAAATAATTATTTTCTTGTTTTTATTTAATAATATTAGAATAAATCTAAAAATTTCTCATTTATTTATTTTCTTAATATACAAAATAGATATTTATATAAAAGAATAATTATAATCATAAACTGATTTATTTCAATTTTTAAAAAATATAATAAAACATTTAAATACCTTATTTTTATTTATTAAATTAAAATAATATAATAAAAACATAAAAAAAAACTTTTCATTTTATTTTGAAAGAAGTTATTTGAAAATTTTAGGATATCTAATAACTTTTCCATTTCCATTTTCTCTAATTTCTCCAAATTTACTTCCTCCAAAATGAACAACTTCTAATTCTTTTTCAGTAACTTGAGCAGAATCTAATTGTTGTAAAATAGGACACATTTCAATAAGAAATTGTCTATAACCAGGAACTTTAATAATTTTATTTCCTATAAAAGTTAAATTAATTAAATTTTTCATTTCTCCTAAATTTTTAACTTTATTTAAATCATTAAATAAATTATTATTTAAATTTAATATTTTTAAATTTACTAAAGAAATAATATCTTTATGAATAAATGATAATTTATTATTTGATAAATCTAACCATTGAATTAAATGTATTTTTTGAAAATTTGATGGAACTTCAAAAGTAATATCTGGTAAAATAATATTTAAACTTTCATCTATTTTTTCTAAAGATTCTAATTGACATTGATTAATTATAACTGAAGAAATATATTTTTCATATTTAACTGTTTTTTTTTTTATTTTTTTTACTTCTAAATTAAAGTTTAATAAAGGAGAAGTCATTGAATTAAAAATATTATTTTCTTCTTCTTCTTCACTTAATATATCTATATTTTGTTTATTTTTATTTTTTTTTATTTCTGAATCTTTTGAATTATTATTTATTGAATTTTCTTTTTCTTTATTTGTTCTTCTAAATGATTCCATTGATGTATTTTCTTCCTTTTCTTTTGTCTCTTTTTCTATATCTTTTATTTTTAATTCTGTCTTTTTTTTTTCTTCTTTTTCTTTGTTTGATAAATATTCATTATATTTTGCAAAATAATTTTTAAAAAATTCCTCAGATAAATCATCAGATTCTTCTTCTGTGTTTTTTTCTTTATTTTTTTCAAGTTCATTTATTATATTTCTTTTTACTAAGTCTCCTACTGTTTTTATTTTTCTTCTTTTAAATATTAATTTGTCACTAATTAATATTGATTTGTGCTTTTTTTCATCTTTTTTTTTCATTTTTAATTTTAATTTATTTATTTAGAATTAAATAATTATATTTTTTTGTTTTCTTTCAAAATTATGCTTCTACACTTAAAAACAATATTTCATAAAAGTTAAGTAAAAATTAAACAGTTTTAATGATAGAAATAAATATAATAATTAAAATTATAATTTTTTTGAACAACAAAGTTATAAATTTTGTGTATAATAAAATAGAAAGAAAATTTTATTTATTCAAATAAAATTTAAAATTAACAATTGAATATAATAAACTTTTTCAATTAAAACACATTTATTTATTATTTGACTTCTTGTTTATATTCCTAAGAAAAAATAAATAATAATTTTACGTTAAATTTTTTAACCTTTCTTTTCTTTCTTCTCTTTCTAATTTTTTTTTTTCTCTTTTAGTAAAAGTTCTATTATTCACATTTCTTCTAGTTCTAATAGGATGTAATAATAAATCATTAACATCTTTTTCATCTAAACCTAAAGTTTCATTTGCTTTATCAAATTTCATTTTATTATATTGAATAACTGAAACATTATGATTAATTTTTTTTTCTTTAATATTATTATCTTCATTATCAGGTAAAAGATCCATATTTTCATCTTTATCATTTGAAATAATATTTTTATTCATTTTATTTTGTTCATGAATGGTTTTTTTAATAGAATTTCTTGTTAAACCACTTTTAAATAATTTATTTTTTTTCCCCATATAAATAAAATAATAAAATAAATTAATTTAAAAGAAAGTAATGAAATCAAAATCACCTAAACAAGAAAGTAGAAATCAATTAAATTTTATTCCTAGATCTAAAAGTCAAGATTTATGGAAAACATTAGAAACAATAAGACAACAAAAGCAAAAAATAAAATTAAAATTAGAAAAATTAGTAGAAAAATTAGATGAATTTACAAATGCAAGAACAACAGTGATATTTTTTTTTTTATTTTTTTTATTAGGAAAAAGTTTAAACTATTACTTAATAGGAATATTAGTATTATATATATTATTAATAACAAATCGTTTAATTCGTTTTTGGATAAAGCATTCATTAATGTATATGTTAGATTTTATATATTTTGGTAATATATGTATGATAATATTTTTATTATTTTACAGAAATGATTTAAATTTATTTTTAAATGTTTTTGCTTGTTCATCAGGAGTAATTGCATTAACAGTTATAATTGATAATAATAATATTGAATTAGGAGATTCAGATTTTATTTCTTCTACTTTTTTAGATTGTGTTCCAATCTTAAGTTCTTGGGCTATTAGATGGAAACATATTTTATATTATAAAGAAGATTGTGATTCTATTTTATTTATTGGAAATGTTAAATTTAAATATGATGATTATTTAAAAAAATTAATCATATATCCTTTTTTTTCTTGGTTTTTATGGGCTTTTTCTTATTTACTTTTAAATGGAAAAATTCTAAGAAGTTTTGCTTATTCTGATTTATTTGAAAGTACTATTTGTAAATTTTATCATTCTAATAGTTTTTATTCTATTTTAGGAAATCATAAAAAATTCACTATTTTAAAATATTTATTCATTCAATTATGCTTTTTAATTATTTCTATTCCTGTTGTTTTAAGTTGTTTTTATAATTTTTATTTTTGTTCTGGATATTTAGTTTTTATGTGTATTCTTCTTGGTATTAATTCTGCTAGAATTAAACATAATAAATTAAAAGGATTAGTTGATACAATTAATAATTAAAATTTTTAATTATTTTGAATAAAAAAAAAAATATTATTTATCTATTATTTTATAGATTTAATTTTTATAGTTATTATCATATATGAATTATTTAAAAAATATTAATTAATTATAAATTTTATTTTTCAATTTTATTTTTTTCTCTTCTAAATTTTGAGAAATAAAATCAATTTCATCATTGATTTTTAATAATTGATTTTCATTTCTTTTTCTAACATAAACAGGATCATTACATTTTTTTTTTTCTTCTCTTTCTTTTTTCATTTTTTTAATATAATTTTTAAAAACTTTATTAAAAGAATTATTCATTAATCTTCTATCTTTTCTTTTAAAAACTTTATTATATAAAATTTCTGAATTTTCATTAACATTTGTTAATTCTTCTTTTTCTTTTTCAAATTTATTTTTTATTAAGCTATCTTTAATACTATTATTAATTAAATTATATTTTCTTTGAATAGAATTTTCAATATCATCTTCACTTAAAAATAAATCATTTGAATTCTGTGAAAAAAAATTTTTAGAAAACTGTGATTTAAAGCCTAAAAGAGTTTTTTGAAAATTTAATTCTTGAGAAGTTAATTTTTCTAACCTCATATATTTATTATAATAATTTTTAGATAGAATATTTTTATCTAAATAATTTCTTTCAAAATCAAAAGGAAGTTCTTTCTTACTTATTCTAAATAAACTTGGAGTTCTTGTTGTTAATAAATTTAGTTTTCCTTTTGAAAAACTTTTAATTTTATTTTTTTTATAATTTTTAATTTTATTTAAAACTTCAGAATCATTTTTATTTATAATTACTTCTTCTAAAATAACTTCATCTGGATTTATAATTTTTTCAGACTTTGATTTTGACATTTGCATTTCTATTTTTTTATTTATATATTTATTTATTTTTTCAATTGCTTCTTTTTCTTTTTCTGGATTATTTAATTGTAAATTATCATTTTTTATAATAAAATCTTTATATTCTTCAGTTAATAATTTTGAATATAATTCATAATTACATAAATGATTTTTTGTTTTTGGACTTTTTTCTTTTAAATTTGGATTATTAAAATCTTTATTTGAATATACAAATCTTTCTAATTCTAAATCTAATCTTTTTATTTCTTTTTTTTTTGTATCTGATAATAATCTCTTAATATTTGTTTCAATCTTTTTAAATCTTTTATTACTTAAAACATAACCATTTGCAATTAAAAATAATTTTTCTTTTTTTTTATTTCTTATTTTATTCATTTCTTCCAATTTTTTTGCTTCATTAAGTTTTAAATATTGATTTTTTTTAAATTCTTTGTCAGCTTCAAATTTATTTAATATTGATGATAATATTCTATTAGTTAAATTAATATATATATCTTCAAATTTAAATACTTTTTTTCTACAAATATAATATGCTTGCTTATAAGAATCAAAAGCTTGAATTTCATCATTTAATAAATCATTGGTAATACCATTTAATAAAAAAGTAAAAAATAAATAATAACAATACTTTATTAATTTATTTTCATTTACTTTTTGAAATTTAATTGCACTTATAATAACATTTAATAATAAATTTTGATAATAAATTGCTTTTTTATAATTATTATCTTCTATTAATAAATTAATTGTAAATAATAATACTTTCCCATAAATTGAATATATTGATTGTTCTAATGCAAAACCAAATTTCAAAAAATAAATTTTTAATAAATTTAAAGATAAAGTTAAATAAGATAATGCTTTAATATAATTATCTTTTAATCTCCAAAGATAAGAATAATAAAATAAAATTTTTGAATAAAGTTGAATAGTTTTTTCTTCTTGTATTTGAGAATTTCCATTTGATAATGAAATCATTTTTTCAAAATCTTGTTGAATATTCAATAAATTTTTTTCAATTTTATAATATAAATGTTTATTCTTTTCATCATTAAATAATTTTTCAAAATAAAATTGAATATTTTTAAATTGACATTTAATTTTTATAAATAAAAGATTGAAAGATATTGTTGAATCATTACAAAATAATTTTTCTTTTTGAGTTACAATTTGAATAACATCATTATATCTTTTTTCTTTATATATTATTTTAATATTTTCATATATTGAATATAAACCGTTTTCGTTTTCTTCAAATTTTTCTTTGTTTAATTTAGGAAATATTATATTGTAATTATCATTAAAAGATTTTATTAAAGAATGTTTTTTTTGATGATAACTTGTTTTATTTAATTTATAAGGAATAGAGTCTTTAATTAATTTTCCATATACTAAATTATCAAAATTATTCATTTGTATTTTTGTTTTATTTTTAAACTAAAATATAAATTTAATATATAATTTAGATATAATATGTAATTTTAAATTTTTTTTTGATTTCCTAAATGAAGAGAAAATAAGTCATAAACATTTTATTCTTTAAAACGTATAATTTCATTATATTAATATTATATAATTTTAAATATATATCTATAGGAATAATGATAATTTTTTTTTAATTGTAAAAAAATAAAAATTCTATTTTACATTGAATATTTTTAAGCATTATAAATTAAATACTTTAAAAAAAATAAAAATAAATTTGTCTAACATAAATCACAAATCAAAAAAATATTTATGAAAATATAAAAATATTTTTTTGTGAATTTATCCCTTACTTATTTTTTTGAGAATTAAAAAATAAAAGAATTGTAACATAAAAATTAAACGAAATAAAATTATAACCATTATATAATTAATCAATTAAATAAAAATTCATAGTTAATTTTGGAAAATCCATCTTTTAAATAATTTTTTTCTGAAAAGATGGATTTATTATATTTTTATCTTATTATATAAATTCAAAAGAAACTAAAACTAATTATATTTTATTCTTTATTCATCTTTTTGAATAATTTATATAATAAAGAAGGTATAGTTTAATATAAAAATATAACATAAAAGTCTTTCATATAACGAATATTTTTATATTTAATTATAAATTTTACTTTTATTTTCTAAAATTGATATTTAATGTGGGTGATTGGAATTTTATTTTTTTATTATAAAATCTAATAAATTCATATATTAATAAATATATAAATGCTTAAAGACTTCAATAAAAAAAGTAATATAGTAAATTATTAAAAACTTAGGAGATAATAAAGAAATTTTTAATAAATTAAAAACATCTTTAAAGCCAAAATTAAATATAAGGCATAAAAACACAAGTACAGGTTTAAATAAAAATTATATTTCAAATAATCTATTTACTAAAAAAAGAGAAACAAGTTTAACAACAAATGAAAATAGTAATATAACAAAAAATGAAGTTAAAATTATTCAAAAAATTTATAAAGGATATATACTTAAAAAAAAAATAAGAAATTTAAAGAAACAAACAATATTCATTCAAAAAATGTATAGAGGCTTTATTATAAAGAAGAAATTTTTGGATTTAAAAAAAAAAACTATAACCATTGAAAAAGTATTTAAAGGATATTTAATTAGAAAGAAATTTAAAAACCTAATAATTAAAATAACAAAAATTCAAAGTATATTTCGTGGCTTTTTATATAAAAGAGAATTTCATTATATAAAAAGAACATTATCAAATTTAATCAAAATATTAAGTAAACATATAAAAACAATTTTTAAGTATTTAACAAATCAATTTAAAAAGAAAAAATCATCAATAATTTTTTTCAAAATTCAAAGTGAAAAAAAGAATAATAAATTCAATCAATTTTTTGAAGAAGGAATTTACAATGAAATAAATTTAATAAAAATATTAAAAGAAAATGGAAAAGGAATAAAAAGTTTCCCAAGACCTTATTGTGAAATAGGAAATAGTTATAAAATATTAAAGAAAATAATTGATAAATCAAATAACATAGGAGATGATTTATATTTATGTAAAGCATTTGATATTAAATATTCAGGGATAACAAGTCAATTAATTTTAAATGTTTCAGAAAAAAAATATCAATTAAATAAATTAGTAAGTAAGGAAAGTATTATTGTACCTTTTAATGAAAAAAATGATAATGATTATGATTATGAACATGATAATGATAAAATTAAAGATTTAGCAGAAGATATATTTGAAACTAAAATGTTTTTAAAAAGTAAAAATATTACTTCTGAAATTGTTGGTGAAAAAACAGTGATTAATAATCGGCATTATTTTACTAAAAAATATGTTATTGATGAAGTTAAAAAAATAAGTTTAATACAGAAAAATATTAAAAAATTTTTGAAAAATAAAAAAAATAAACATTTAAATAAAGAAAATAGTAAATCTGTCTTTTTATCAAAAGTAAAAGTTTTTAGACTTGTATTGAAAGAATGTATTGTAAATAATGTTCGAAAAAATGTATTCGAACTTTTTGGAAAAATAAGGTTTTTTTTGGGTAAAAAAGAAATAAATTTAAATAATTGTAATAATGATATTAAAAAAGAAAATAAAAAAAATTCCTTTTCTGAAAAAAAGAATAATAATAATAAATTAGATAATATTTTTTTAAAAAAACAACAGTCAAATCCAATAAAAAAAAATATAGATATTGATGATTTAAAAAATGAAATAAATAAAATTAATACTTTAAGAAAAAAAAAAATCTCAATTCAAACAAACATTATAGATGAACCAACAATAGAAGAACATTATAAAACAAATGAAAATATTAAATATGATTTATATAATAATATTAATGAAATAAATAATAATGAAAATAACTTAAATTATAATCCTATTAATGAATTTATAACAATAAGAAGATTTGATAGTGATGAATCAAAAAAAAATTCTCGTAAAAATTCTAATCAACGTTTAAAAAAAGAAATTTCTTTTGAAAGTTCTGGAAGTATTATATTTAATGATAAAGAAATTTATGTAAATATTAATAATATTATTCCATTTAAAAAAAATGACAAATCAAAAGTAAGATCTAATTTTTTCAATGTTATTGTGAATAATATTAAAAAATAAATAATTTTATTTGTTTTGAAAAAATAAATTTTTAAAATAGTAATATATTATAGACATTATGATAAAAAAAATTGAGTGATAAAATTCAATTGTAAATAAATGTTAGAGTTTATAATATATATTTTAATTTAATTATATAATGGCTTTTTTAACTTTTTTCAAATTATGGGAAACATTAATGATTAAAATGATTTTGAAAAAATAATGATGAAAAAAAGGAATTAAATTAAATTATTAACTCAGAATCAAAATTATTTTTGAAAAAATAAAACAATATAATATATTGTCATATTTTAATTTTTAAATATTTTTTATTAAATAATTTATTTAAATTTGTTTTGTTTTATAAAAATTATATTCTCAAAAAAGATTATTTAATTATTTGCATACACTTGTTTTAAGAATTAAATTGGGTTTTTATTTTATTATAGTAAAAGATTAATATTTAAATATACCTTATTTTCATTTAAGATTAAATAAAAAAAATAAATAAATTAAATTACTCTTTATTTTTAAATAATTATTATCCAATATTACAACAAACAACAATTTTAAAGTTTTTTTTTAAACTCTTCTATAATCCTTTTATCTTTACAATTTAATGAACAGTGCTTTTTAATACCACTAAACATATGATCCATTTTAGATAAATTAATAGAATTAAAATTCGATAGATTTAATATAGTTAAAGACCTACAACCAAAAAACATTTGTTCCATATTATTAACAAAAGAAGTACTAAAATTTGATAAATTTAAATTAGTTAAAGAAGAACAATTATAAAACATTTTTCTCATATTTTTAACTTTTGATGTTTTAAAATTAGATAAATTTAAAGATTTTAAGGAAGAACAATCACAAAACATTCCATTCATATTTATAACATTAGAAGTATCAAAATTTGAAATATTTAAAAAAGTTAATGAATTACAATTATAAAACATAAAATACATACTTTCGACATTAATAGTATTAAAATTAGATAAATCTAAATAAGTTAAAGAGGAACATTCAAAAAACATACTATATATATTTTCAACATTAATAGTATTAAAATTAGATAAATTTAATGAAATTAAAGATGAACATTCAGAAAACATATTGTTCATATCAATAACATTAATAGTATTAAAATTAGATAAATCTAAAGTACTTAAAGAAGAACATGAAGAAAACATCCAACTCATATCTGTTACATTATCAGTATTAAAACTTGATAAATCTAATGAAACTAATGATGAACATTTATAAAACATTTTTTCCATATTTGTCACATTTCTTGTAGTAAAATTTGTTAAATTTAATGATGTTAAAGAACAACAAATTGAAAACATATTTTTCATATTATTTACTTTATTTGAATTAAAATTCGATAAATCTAAAGATTTTAAATATAAACAATTATAAAACATATAACTTAGATCTGTTAATGTATTTTTCAAAATTCCTTTAATTTTATATTTTCCTTCTTTTTTAAAATTATAATTTAAACAAAAATTAATTTTTACATCATTTAAATATAAATCGCAATATCTCTGTAAATCACTTTTAAAAAATAAATTTCCTAATGAAGTATCATCATAATTTAATATAGTAATAGCTTGATTAACAAGATTTTCATTAATACTATATTCAGAAATAAAATAATTTTTATTAATATCTTTAATAATATCCTTCATTAAAATTCCAATATTAATTTGCTTATTTAAATCAAAATGTTTATGAATTCCAATTATTTTAAAATCCCTTAAAAGTAAAACAATAGGTGACCCAGTAGAGCCTTTATAAGTAATAACTGAATGTTCAATATATTTATCATAAATTTTTTCAATACAACCTCCTATAACTTTAAGGAATCCTCTATTTGGATATTGTAAAATTGCTATATCTTCATTTAAATATTCTTCTTCAAAATTAATATAATTTTCATTTTCTATTTCAAAAAAATCTTCTATATTATCACTTGATAATATTTCAATACATGTATAATCTAAATTTGGATTTGTCCAATACATTCTATTCTTTGTTATTTCTATTTTTTTAATTTGTTTATGATAAGAACATTTTATTATATTTCCTATTTTTAATAAATTTTCATCTATTATATTATAATTTGTCATTAACACTTTTATTTTTTTCCCATTATACGGAATTTGACAAAAAAATCCAGTTCCTTTTTCATTTTTAGTTATTAATTTACATGTTGAAAATTCTCCTTTTTTCATTAATGTTTTTTTTATTTCTTCATCTATTTCAAATTTTTTTCCACAATCACCTTCTAAATCGAATATATCTAATAAATCATTTTCTAAATAATATATTTGTTGCGAAGTCCTATTGTATCTTGGAGTAAATATTTCTTTATTTATACTACTGTTATATGTTAAATCCATTTAATTTTTATTTTTTCATTATTTTTTTTTTTAATTGCCATAATGGTGTTAATTTATTTATAAATGAGAAAATAAAAAATGAGAAATTGTTTAATTTTGTTTATCTACATTTTTACTATCTATATTATGAGTTTATAAATAAGAAAAATTTTTTTACATAAATCAATTTTTTAAACTATGAAAACATTATTCCTTAACTTTTTTTCTTTAAATTTTAATTTTTTTTGTTTTTATTTTTTATGTAATTTTAAATCTTCAATTATTAAAGAAATAATATTATCTCAATAATTAACAATTTAAAAAAGGAATTAGGGATTTATGTATAAATATTTATTAGAATTTTTAAAAAACAAAATATTTAAAAATATAATGAATATGATAAATTATTATTAAGATCACAATTATTTTGTTAATAAGAAAAAGAATGAATGTAAAATTTAATATAATTACACAAAATTAAGAGTGATATAATTATAAATTTTTTTTTATAATTATTTAATATTAATTAATTTAATTATGAAAACATTTAAGGTAAAAAATGGATGTAAATTTATTAAAATTAAAAAAAAATCATAAAGAATATATAATTAATTTAGATGATACTAAAAGTAATAATAGTGATAACATTATTAATGAAGAAGAAAATTTAAAAAGGAGATATTATAAATTTAAACATTGTTTATATGAAAAAATGAAAAAAAAACAATATAAAGAAGTAATATATGAAATAGAAAATTATTCAGACAATTATAAAGATTTATATGAAATATATGAATTAAATTTTTTAAAAATAGAAGCTTTATTAAAAATAATATCTCATAAAATTAAAAAATATTATGTTACTTCAAAAATAATGAATAATATTATAACTAACAAACAATTTAATTTTGTTAAAAAACTATCTCTTAGAAATTCAAAAAAAATAATGTCTATGAAATTTTCAAAAAAGAATTTTGTTTCTATTGAAAGTTATTATATAAAAGTTAATAATGAAATTGAAAATTTATTAACAAAAATTAATAATATTTATGAGGATAATCAAGTTTCATTTATTGAAAAAATTATTCAATTTTATTTGAAATTATATATTATTAGAGAACATCAATTTAATCTTGAAAAAAAAGTACCAAATAATTTTTGTTATTTATCTTTTTCAGAAAAATTAATTGAAAAATTTAATTTATATATGAAAAATTCAATGACATTGGAAGTTTCAGAAAAAATTTTTTTATTAATTGCAAAATTATTAATTGAAAATCATGATTTTAAAAATTCAGAAATTTATTGTTTAAAAATAATTAATTTATGTTTTAAAGAATTATTTATTATTTATAAAGATGAATTTGATGATTTAAATAATAAAAATATAAAAAGAAAAGGAAAAGTAATTTTAAATTTATGTATTGCAATATTTTATATTGGAATATGTAAAGAAAATATTTTTAATCTTACAATGGCATTTCAATATTATAGTTTAGTAGAAATAATAATAAAGCATTTATTAATAGATGAAATAGAAGAAAATTATTCTTTCATTATATTTCATAAAATAATTTTATCAATTAAAAACAGAACTAAAGAATATTATAATTTATTTAATTATTTATCAAATCAAAATAAAATTGTAATAAAAGAAAGAAAAGAATATATTAAACAAATGGAAAAATTAAATTTAGAAAAAGAAGAAATGAAAAGAAAACAAAATTTTTTACTTTCATCTTTAAAAATGAGAGGAATAGAAAAGAAAATAAATAAAATTGAAATACCTAAAGAAGTAAACTTAGATGATAATTTTTATAGAACAGGAAAAAGAAATAATTCAAGTGAAAAAAATTTAAAATATAAAAGTTATGTTTTATCAAATTTAAGATTACTTGATGATTATTGTAGTAAAGATTTTAAAGAAACTATTTATTCAATGGAAAAAATTAAATTAATGGATTTTGATATTTCTGAAAAGGAAAAAATTCAAAAAATTTTAGAAAAGAAACAAAATAATTTTTCATTTGAACATAATTTGAAAAAATGTAAAACAAATATAAAAAATCTAAATAGTAATAAAAAGAATAATTATTATTTAAAAAAAAGGAAATTCTTAATTAAAGATATGCCAAAATTATTTATGAAAATAGATAAAAATAAAACCAAAAGTTTAAATCAAGAAGATAATTTAAATGAAAGCTTAAAAAAAAATAATTCTTTCTTTGATAATAAAAATAGATCTTTTATATTCAATTCTGATAAATTAAAAAAAATAAGTTCATGTCCAAATTTATTAAAAAAAAAATTAATTAAACATATAAAACAAGAAAATAGTCTTACAAGTTCAAATAGCAAAAAAATTGAAAGATTGGAAATAAAAGGAAATCATTTTGAATTAAGTAATTCTTATAAAAATAAAAAATTATTCATTAATAGTTTAAGAGATAGAGAAACTGCTTTTTTAAAAAAATTATTACAAATTAAAAGTGAAGAAAAACTAGTAGAAATTGAAGATTTTGATTTAATGAAAATTAAAAGAGTTGTTAAAGATAAATTTAATTTTATTAAAAATAATAATTCTATCAGTGAAGAAACTCTTAAAGATCAAATTAATAAAGTATTAAATAAAAAATACAAATTAAAACAAAAAACAATGAAAAATATAAGTGATAATAATTTATTTACAACTAAAATTATAAATAAAACAATAGATCAAAAAAAAAAATGTTTTTATTTTGAAAATAAAGAATCATCTAATAGTTATAATAGAAGTATAATTGAAAATATTAATTTTAATCTTGAAGACTTAGATAAAGAAAAAAAAGAATTGGAAGAAGAAATTAGAGGAAGAAAATTAAGGAGAAAAAAATTTAATTATTCTTTTATGTAATTTTTAGTTATTGTATATTAATAAAATATAATTTTGGTAAAAATATTATTTTCTCTTTTGTTTATTATATCTTTTTTGGAAGTAATTATAATTTTTATAAAAAATAGAATTAAATTTTCTTTAAATTTGATTAAATTACAATATTTATTTTTAAGGTGAATATTAAAACATAAATTATATTTAATAATATAAGTAATAATTATATTATTTTATAATTATATTTATCATTCAAATAAAAATTATTTTTTTTCTTCTTCAATTAATTTTAAAAGCGGTTGAACTAAAAATTCTTCAGCATAATTTAATCTATTTAAACCGCATTTTCTAAAAGTATCAATTCTAATAAATTTAATAGCATCAAAAGCATTATCTTTACTTTCACCACATAATCTTAAAATAGTATATAATATAGTTCCTGTTCTATGTATTCCAGCAGCACAATGCATAAATATTACTAGTTGATTCTTTTTCATGTTATTTAAAATTTCAATTATATTATCAATTATCATTTTTTGAACTTCTTTATTCATAAAAATTGCCATATTTGCACCTTTTAAAGGAAAATGATGCCAATATATTTCTCCTATTTCTTCACAATATTTTTTTATTATTTTTGGATTTTCATTTTCAGATTGTATTGTTAATATATAATTTACTTTATATTCTTCTTTTAATCTTTTTATATCTGATTCTTTTGGTCTTCCATGACATGTAATTTTTGACCCGTTTTTTAATGTATAAAAATTAAATTCCTTTTTCTTTTGATTTTTATTTTTTGATTCAGATAATATATCCAATGAATTTACTCTTTCCATTAATTTTTTTTTATTTAAATTTTTATGAAAAATAATATATAAATTATAATTTGATTTAAACAAAATGCAAGAAAATAAAAAAAATCAAAATTCTTCAAATGTAGATATGAATGGGAAGTAAAATATATAATAATATTATTATTAATAAATAATATATGATAAATAGAAATTTAACAGAAACTTCAGAAGAATTAATTTCTTTATTTTTACATTGTCCAGAAGTTACAGAATTAGATTTAAGTAATAATTTATTATCAAAGCTTCCATTAGAAATATCATTTTTAACATGTTTATCAAAATTAGATATTAGAAATAATAATTTTTCAAATTTTGAAGATACAGTAAATGTATTAACAACAATAAAAAGTTTAACTGAATTAAATATAGATTTAATAGATTCAAATGAAGCAATATTAGTTTTAAATAAATTACCAAATGTTCAAATTTTAAATGGAAGATCAACAAAAGAAGAAGATGATGATGATGATGAAATTAATGAAATAGAAGAAGAAGAATACAAACAAGATGAAAATAATAATAATAATAATAATAAATATTTATATGGTCAAATGGAACAAATTGAAGAAATTAAAAATTTAGAAACTAATTCAGAATATACAAGTATTGATAATAATAATAATAATTCAAGTGGAAATAAAAATAATAATAATAATGTTAATGGGAATGAAGATTTAAATAATGTAATTGAGAATGCTAATATTATTAAAGAAGAAGAATATGAAAGTCAATCTATTGATAATGATAATTTAAAAAATAATAATAATAATAAAAATAACAAAGAAAAAGTTTTAACTCGTAATAATAATAAAATTTTAAATGAAAAAGAATTAAATCCTAAAAATTCTTATTTAAAAGATTCAAAAAATAAAAGTGATTCTGATAATTCTAAATTAAATAATATAAATGATTATTTTTCTTTGATTAAAAATAAAAATTTACAAGATTTAAGTATTGATTTATCAAATGAAGAATTTAATAATTTAAATATAAAAGGTTGTTTATCAAGTTTTAATAATACAATTGATAATTTTGAAAAATATTTAAATTCAAATGAAAATGAAAACGAAAATAAAATTGAATTAATTTCTGTTTTTAAAAAAGATATTTCTCAAATTGAAGAAAATAAAAATTCATATTCTAATTATTTATATGCTTTTCTAATTGAAAATTCAAAATTTAAAATTATAAAAACAATATTTGAAAAAACTTTAGGTTTAATAATTGAAAAAATTCCTGAATTAAATAAAAATAATATGTTAATTGATTTAATAAGTGAAATATTTAATTCATTAAATTCATTAACAAATATTATTTCCTATATTCAACCAAAAATAGATAATTTTGAAAATAATTATAGAGAATTAATAGATAATATAAAAATTTTTAAAAATAATTATGATGAAATAGAAAAGAAATTAAAAACTTTAGAAAATAATAAACAACAATTATTAAAGCAATTATTAGAAGATAAAGATTTATTTGAGAAAAGAATAGAAGAATTAGAAAATGAAAATAAAATAATGACAGAAAAATTATTAAATAAAGGATTAAGAATAATAACAGAACAAAATCAAAATTCAATGAGAAATATAAAAAAAACAAATCAAACATCTCCAAATATATCTTTAAATCAAACACCTCAAACAATAATATTTAATAATACAAATAATATGAATAATCAAATAATAAATCATAATAAAAATAAGATAATAGTCCCAAATTTAAAGAGTAAAAATATAAATAATAATCATACAAATTCAGTAATATCAAATAATACTTTTAATAATACAATATCAAATATATATGGAAATAATTTAACAAGTAGAACTCGTTCACCAAATCATTCTTCAATTCAAACTTTAACTTATGAAAATAGTAATGAAAAAAAAGTAAATAAATATTCTTCATGTGGAATAACATTAAAAACTATGAAAGAAATGATCAATGAAATTTATAATAGTAAAGTCATTTATGATAAAAAATGTAAAGAAAATAAATTACCTATTGAAACAATGGAACAACATATGTATACTTTTTTAAATAAAAAATATGGGTTAAAAAATTTAGTTATTGATTGGGCTAGAAATATTATAAAAGGAATTAAGGAATATTCTAAATTAGATAGTAATGTTTTATTATTTGGAAAAATAATGAGAAATGAACAAGAAGAAGATTCAAGATTTATCATTCAAAAATTAATTGATTCTATTTCTGATTTATTATTATGTTATATTAAATCTAATAATCCTTTAAAATCTATAAAAGAAATTGAAAAAATGGTTAAAGAAAAAAAAAATTCTAATTTATTTGAAGAAGAATGGAAAGGTATTATTTATAATATTTACGAAGAAACTGAAGCTAAAGAAATTGAAAATAAAATTGAAAAATTTATTGGGAAACAATTTCAATTAAAAAAAGAAGAAATTGTTAAAAAATATCAATTAAGTAGAAAGAACAATAATAATAATAATAATGATCATCTTTATGATATTTCTGGAAAGAATAATAATATTAATATTAATTCAAATAATAAAATATCAAGAATTGAAAAATATTATTTATTAACACAAACAGGAGAAAATTCTATTTTATTTAATGACTTTTTAAAAATTGTTTTAGATTATCATATTAAATTTAGAGATAAACAATTAAAAAATTTTGTAGTTTTATTTAAAAAAATAGACACTGATAAAAATGGAATATTAAATGAAGAAGAATTTTCAGAATTAATAAGAAGTTTCCAAATATATAATGAAGATGAAGTAGATAATAAAATTTTTAATTTTCTTTCTAAAATTGATGTTTTTGATAATCAAAAAATAACTTTTTCAGAATGTATTTCTTTTTTCCAAGTAGAACCTTTAGGAATTGAAGATAAAAAAAAAAATAATAATAAAGAAGAAGAAAGTATATTAGAAAGAGTTTGTTTTGGAGGAAAAAGATTTGTGACAAATTCTATTAGTAAAGATATTAGTAAAAATAATTCTAAATGTAATAGTAATAGGAATATCATTAATAAAAATGAAAATATAAATATTTATGAAAATAATAATAATAATGGAGAAAGTAATTAATTTTTTAAAATAAAAAAAGAAATAAATATTATATTAGATAGATATATAATGAATTTTTTTAATGAAAGAAAATTTTTTAATATATTTGAATAAATAATTATTGAATAACTGTTAAAATTTCTTTTAAAAAAATAAATTTTTGAATTTAAATTCATTAATTAATATAATTAATTAAATTTAGATATTCATTTGCAGTTTGATCAACAGAAAATATAGATTCAATAATATCTTTATTTTTTAATATTTTTTCATAAACTGTTGCAAAAGGAACTTTAATATCTCCATTTTTTTCTAAAATTTCATCAACTTCTTCAATAGTATTAATTGTATTTAAATTATATTCATTTATTAATTTTTGATTACATAAAATTAAACTAGAATATAAAAGTTCATTTTTCATTCCTTTTATTTTTTTTAAATCTTTTATTAAACATTGAGAACTATTTATATTAATAAATAATTTATCGATTTCAAAAAATAAATCATTGAATATATAATAAACAGAAAAAATACAGAAAAATTCAATAATATTTACTTTAGATTTTAATTCAATATTTTCATTAAAAATTTCAGGAGTTAAATTATTGTTTGAGAAATTTGATATTATAATATTTAATTTTTTAACTGAAATTTTAGGGAAATCAGGACATAATAATGTTGTTAAACTAAAAAAATCAAAAGTTGTAAAAGATAAATTAATTGGAATATTTAATATAAATATTTTATATAAATTTGAAAGAAAAAAAATTTTATTAATTGGTCTTTTTGAATAATATGAATAAGGTTTACTTATATATTCTGTGGAATAATTAAAATTTAAGTTAAAAATTTCATCTTGAGAAACTTGAGATAAATTTTGATTTAAATTTGGTTGAAAAGATTTAAATAATGAAATATTTAAAATTGGCTTATCAATTTGATAAAAATTAATTTGTGAAATTTGTTCTTTAATTCCAGGGAAAAAATTAACTATTATATTTTGAAAATTAATGAATAATAAATATACTTTTATCAATTTCTTTTTTCATTTCAGATTTAAACTCTGAAATGCCTTGTTTCATATTTAATTAAGAATTAAATTCAAAAAAATCATCATTTAAATTTTAAATATTTAATTTTTATTTAATAAGAAAATTAACAAATTCCATATAATTAATATATCCATTTCCTTCTACTGAAGCTCTACCTAAAAATTCATTTATTTCATCATTATTAAAATTACCAATTAAAGATAATATTTCTTTAAATTCATGTGCATTTATTAAACCATTTTTATCCTTATCAAAATATTGAAATGCATTTAATGCTTCCTTTTTCTTTAATATAATATCATTTTCATTATTGTATGGCTTTATCATATTATTTAACTTATTTTTATCATTTAAATTTATTGCTCCTTGAATTCTTTTAATGTCATTTTCATTTAAAAAGAAATCCTCGTTGCTACTTATTATTTTATAATCATTGTTATTTAATATTATATCTTGATATGACATATTTATTGATTATATATTTATTTATTATTAATTTAAAGATATATCTGTTTAAAGAATTAAAAACAACAATTTAATAAAATATATTTTTTAATAGATTCATTATTAGAATTGTTTTTTGAAAAAACAATTTTTATTTTTAAATTAAAAAATCTTATCATATAAATATAAAACTATTTTTATAATTATTAAAATAATATTGAATATTAAAAAATATTATTATTGACGGAAATTTTGATGAAATTAGTTCAAAAGTCAAAAGTTATTTAAATCCTTTAATAATATAAAAAATTAATAGATTAAAATAACTTACATTGATTATTTTTTCTTAAAAAAATGAATACAAAATAAAATATATTTAAATCACTCTTTGACATTTTTTCCTTTTAAATTTTCAACATAATATTTATATGGTGGATTAATTGGCATTTGAACAGGATTTAAAATTTTTTGATAATTAGTACATTCTAAATCATAAGTTTTATCAGAATCATATTCATCATTTCCAACTTGAATAAAATCAACATTAAATTTTTCATAATCAAATTCTTCATTATCATTCACAATTTTTAATTTATTTAAAATAATAATATCATCTTCACTTAATTCTTTTTTTCTTAATTGTTGAATAATATTATTATCTTCTTTAAAACCTTGACAAAAAATAAAAGATTCAAAAGATGCATTTCTACAAGCTTTAGGTTTAGTAATAATAACTTTATTAAAGCATGTTAAGAAAATTTGAATAATTTTATCAGTATATTTTCCTTTAAAAAGTTTAGTAATAAAATTTCCTCCTATTTTTAAAATTCTTATACTTGTATTTAAAGCATTTAAAACTAATTGAGATTGAATATAAACATCAAATTCATTAAATCCAGTTATATCAGGTGCTCCATCACATATAACTAAATCAATTAATTGATTATTTGTTTTTGATATTATATCTAATATTATATCTTTATTAGTTATATCTCCTATAATAATATCTACATTTTCAATTGGAGCAAATTTTTGTAAATCTACACTTATTATTTTTTTATCTTTTACATCCTTTAATTTCTCATTACATACTTGAGACCATCCTCCTGGTGCTGCACATAAATCTACTATTGTTTTTACATTTGAAAATATTTTAAAGGTATCATCTATTTGAAGTAATTTAAATGCTGATCTACTTCTATAATTTAATTGCTTTGCTAATCTATAATATATATCTCTTTTATCTTTTGAAATTTTACCCATTTATTTATTTTCTATTTTATTTTTTTTTATTTATTATTCTAGAATATATTTTTTAAATAATGGAAGATAAAGGTGAAAAAAATATTAAATGTGAAAATTGCAAACAAGAAATTGCAGAATCAAAAATTACTTTACATCAAGCTTTTTGTTTAAGAAATAATAAATATTGTAATAAATGTCAAAAAGCTGTATTATTATCAGAATATGAAGAACATATTAAATCTCATGAAGAAAAAAAAATAGAATTAAAGAAAAAGGAAAATGATATTGAAAAAAAAACAAATAATTCAATTAATCAAAATAATTCAATAAAAAATCAATCGAATAATATTAAAAAAGAAATAAATTCAAATAATACAAATCCTCAAAATATTAATGCTCAAAAGAAAACGAATTTAGTTGCTATTGGTTCAAATGCTTCAGATTTTTTACCGTTAGGAAATTATGATAATTTTAAAAAAATAAATGTTGAAGAAATATTAAAGAAAAAAAGAGAAGAAGAAGAAAAGAGAAAAAAAGAAGAAGAAAGAATAAGAAAAGTAAGAGAAGAAATATCAAAAAAAGTTCAATCAGTTCCAAAGCCAAAAATACAGAAAGTAGTAATTGATAAATCTTTAGGATTAAAAAAATGTGAATATTGTAATAATATGGTAGAAAATCTATTTAAACATTATGCAGAATGTAAAGCTAAAAAATTATTAGATCAAGAAAAAAATACTTATAAAAGAAATATGAGAGAAATAATGGAAAATGATAGTAGACTTGCACAAAGATTATCTAATCAAAGAGGAATGATGAATACTAAAAATGATGTTGAAATTGCAAGAAGATTACAAAGACAATTTGGAGGTGTTAATACAAGGAATGATGAAAATATTGCAAGAAATTTACAAAGACAAATTGGTTTTGTAAATACTAGGAATGATGCTGAAATTGCAAGGAGATTACAAAATCAAATGGGACCAAATACTAAAAATGATGCTTTCATTGCAAGGAGACTTCAAAATCAAATGGGACCAAATACTAAAAACGATGCTTTAATTGCAAGAAGATTACAAAATCAAATGGGACCTGTTTATAACACCAAAAATGATGAAATGATAGCAAGAAGATTACAAAATCAAATGGGTCCTGTATATAACACTAAAAATGATGAAATGATTGCTAGAAGACTTCAAAATCAAATGGGTCCTTTATATAACACTAAAAATGATGAAATGATTGCAAGAAGATTACAAAATCAAATGGGTCCTATTTATAGCACTAAAAATGATGAAATGATAGCAAGAAAATTACAAAATCAAATGGGTCCTGTTTATAATACTAAAAATGATGAAATGATAGCAAGAAGATTACAAAATCAAATGGGTCCTGTATATAATACAAAAAATGATGAAATGATTGCTAGAAGATTACAAAATCAAATGGGACCTGTATATAACACTAAAAATGATGAAATGATTGCACAAAAATTACAAAATGAATGGAATAAAAATAATATTAATAATGATGAAGAATTTGCACGAAGAATTCAAAATGAAATGTACAATGAATTTGGAAATGATGATGATATGTTTAGTGGAGATAATAATTTGTATAATGATATAATGGGAAATAATAATAAATCAAAGAAATTTAGAAAATGAATTTGAAGAATTAATGTTATTATAAAATTTATGAATATAATTAAATATATATATATAATTTATTAAAAATATTTCTTGTTGTTTTTTTATGTTTAACGTTTAAAATAATGATTAATATTTAATGATAAAATAACAAAAGTGTTTATTGAAAAATAATAATTTTATCTAATAATTAAAGTATAAAAATATTAATATATAATAAACTTATAAAAAATAATATAAAAGAATAAAAAATGAATAAAAATATTTTGCATTCAAAAATTAAATTAACATTACATTTATTGGATAATAAATAATTATTTATTTTAAATTATAAAAATATAATTTTGAATTCATTTTTTTTTTAAAATTTTACTTCTTGAAATTTCCAAAGCAAAATAATGTAAAGACTCTAATCTTGTTTTTCCTTGTTTAATTTCAATTATAACTTGCATAATATTACTTAATTTATTATCAATTTCCCCATATTTTAATAAATACTCTTTAATAAGACTAATATAATCTTGTTTAGGTCTAATAAACATTGAATAAGATGGAGAGTTTAATATTTCAAATAAAGTATTTAAAAACATGTTTTTATCAAATCCAAAAGCATTAGAACAAAAAATACTAAAATCTTTAACAGTAAAACTATCATAATTATCAATTCCATAAAATATTCCTAACATAATTTGATTATATTTATTTATTATAATTTCTTTATTTAAAGTATCTGAAGCAATTACAGATGAAAGTGCTTTTATTAAGCTTCTTAATAATGAATTTTCATTAAAGCTTTTAATTCCTTCTATATATAAATTAATTATATAAAATAATAAATTTATGTGTTCATTTGATAAATTTGATAAATTTAATTTAGGAAAAATATAATAGAAAAAATCTCCAAAATTTTTTAGCATTTCAATTTGAAATTTTTTTTCATTGATTATATATGAACTCATTTGTTTAGATATATAAAAAAAATAATTTATTATTAATTCATTATTATTTGGATTATTTTCGAGATAATTTGGATAAAGAAATTTAAAAATAGTTATACAATGATAATTATTTGGAGAAGAATTTAAAGAGAAAATCATAAGTTCATTTAATTCATTAAAATAATAATTTGAATTTCTTTCTAAATTTTGGATATTAGTAACATAAATATCAGTTAATAAAGTTATTAAATCAAAATCTTTTTGAGAAAATTTTGTAAAAATTTCTTTAGTAACTGAAAAAGTTTCTATTATATGAATTTGAAATAAATCACAATATAATACTTTATTTATATTTTCTGATTTTTGAAGAACATTTTGTTGAACATTATAATCCTTTTTTATTTCTAATTTTAATGTTTTATCATCAATATTATTTAAATTTAATTTTTTAATTCTTTCAGTAGATGGAGACATTATATTTATAAAATATTGTTTTACATTTTCAATATTTGAATCATTTATTTTTTCATTAATACCTAAACTACATAATAAAGCATTTGATAAATTTGAAACACATTGTATTTCAGTATAATTATCATAATTATTTGAATATACATTAAATATAAGATTAAAAACATCTGAATCAAAATTTTTAGCAAACATTGTTATATTATATATAATTATTGTTGATATTGTTTCTAATATTTTATTTTTAGAAATATCAATTAAAAATTTATTAGATAAAATATATAACTTTTTATCATGTGGAATATATGAACTTGATTTATCTAAATATAAAAGAAATTTAAGAATCATATTATCATTATTTATTAATTGACTATTTAAAATAAATAAAGTAAAATCACTAACAATTTTTGTTGAAACTTCTAAAGTTTCAAAACTTTCAATAATTGAAGTCATTACATATAAAACAATTTCAACTGCTAATAATCTGTCTTTATCATTTAAAATTGAAGGATCATTTACATTTGCCATTGTTAAAATATTTGTTAATTTTTCTAAATATATTCTTTCTCCTTCTTTAAAGTTAGTAATTATTATTATAAATATATGATAAAAAACATCTTCTGCACTTTTTCTATATTGTGTTACATTAATTTCATTTAAATCATTTTCAATATCATTTTCATTTTCATATGAAAAATAATTATTATTATCTTTATTTGTATTAATATATAAAAATTCTTGATTTATAAATAAATCATACTTTATATCTAAATTTTTTAATTTACAATTTATCATAACATTTTCATTTATTAATAAAAGATATTTCATAAATTCTTTTTTTTCATCATCTGTTAAATTATAAAAATGATACTTTGAATTAATAAATTCTCTCATTTCTGATAAAGTTTCAAAAAATTTATAACTAATTTTCCTTTTTCTTAAAGATATAAAAACATTAAAATTTTGTAATAATTTATGAGATAAATCATTTTTTAAAAAAAAAAGATAAATATAATTTTCACAAATACAACTAAAAATATTTGCAATTCCAGTTAATAATATGTCATCTTTATCAATATTAATATTATAATTTTTCATAAAAGAATCAATCATATTAATAATTTTAAATAAAGTTTCCATTTCATTCATATTACAACTTTTTTCAATAACTTCAAATAAATTATTTTTTTCTTTTACATCTGAATCATTATAAATATCTTCATTTATATCTATATCAGAATAAATTTTAGCTCCTTTACTATTATTTATTGCATCAACTAATAATTCAGAAATTTTATTTATATTATTTATATTTATTGAACTTAAGAATTTTTCACATAATGATGAAATTTCTAATAAATTTAATCCAAAATGAATCCAAGTTTTAGCTAATTCTATTATTTTTTCATTTATCATTTTTCCTAATTCTCCTTCTTTTTCTAAATTATTATTCATAATTTTTATTATAAAAGTTTTAATAATATCTCTTTTATTATATAAACAATCTTTAATTTGATATAAAATTTTTTGAGTAATATTAAGAGTTGAAAATTCAGTAAATAAATTAGATAAAATTATTATTGAAATATAACATTCTTCAAAAGATAATTCTGCATATTTTAATAAATCATCAATACTTTCCATCCAATTTTTTAATAAACCTATTAAACATAAAATTGAAATACAAAAACAAATTCTTTGAGATGCTAAACCAGGCATATTTTTATCTTTTATTTTCGGTAATATTTCTATAAATAATTTATTTTTAATCTTTTCAAATAAAGTTTTTTCCTCTGATATTATTTCATTTCTTTGTCTTATTATTTGATATAAAATAAATGAACCACAAATTTTTGACTCATCATTTCCTAAAATAAATAAATCAAAACATATTTCAATTGCATTTTCATATTTCTATTAATATAAATTGTTATATATTTATTTTTACTTGAAATTCTGATAAATAAACATTTGCTAATTTTCTTTGTTCTGATGTTCCTGTTTTATTTAGTATAATCCAAGATTCTAAAACTCGTTCCTTTGAAAATTCCATTAATAAAATAAGTTAATTTTAATATTTTTTTAATATTATTTTTTATGCATTTAAAATCTGTATAATAATGAATAGAAATTTAAAAAATGTTGTTAAAGAAGGAGTTTTTTTATCACGAATGAAAAATTATTTTAAATCTAAATATGATGAAGGAGAAAATTATGAAATAAAAACAACAGAAAATATTTTGACTGAAAGTAAAAACAATCTAAATAAATCAAAAATAACCTCATCATATCAATCATTACTAAATTCATATTCAAAAAGTAAAAAAAGATATATGAATATATATGAAAATAGAAGAACAGGAATTCCATCTTTAAATTTAAAACAAACATATTTAAAAAACCAAGAGAATTATCATAAATATTTAAACAATAAAAAAAATAAAAAAGGATTAAAATTAGAAGGAAATAAAGAATATGAAGATTTATCAGTAGATAAATATATGGATGAAATAAATACATATAGAGAAAATATAATTAAATTAATAAATGAAAATAATTGGATATATATTTATCCTGAGTATAATAAGACTAATTTAAATAAAATGAAATTAACTCCTCTTCCTTGTAAAAGTAGATTATTAATGAATACTAATAAAGAAAAAGAAGATTTTAATTTTGCGGAAAGAAATGCTGTTATTATGAGAAGAATTGAATATACTCATTCTTTAATTACTAAAAACGGAGAAAAAAAAGAAAAAGAAAAATTAATGAAAGAAAAACAAAAAATTTATTTAATTATGAAATCTGCAGTTTTAACTATTGAAAATTGGTGGATTTCTTTTTTAGAAAAGAAAAAAGAAAAAGAAAAAAAATTACATTCATTTATTGAAAATAATTCTCAAAATATTCAAAATTTAGTTTATAAATTACAATGTTTATTCAAAATAAAAAAAGAGGAAAGTAAAAAATATAAAATTGAATTTTTAAGAAAATTACTCAAAAATAAACAAAATTATGATAAAAAGAATAAAAAAAATAATGATACAAAAATTAAAAATGTTAATAGAGATTTTGATGAACCTGAAATTTTAAAAAAAGAATATATAAATCAAATGTGGAAAAGAGATAAAGAAAAGATTAATAATTTAAAAATTAATAATGATAAAAATATAAATGATAAAGGGAAAAAAATAAAAAATCCAAAAACAAAAAAATTAAATAATGATAAAGAAAATATTAATAATGATAAGACAATTAATAAAAAAATAGAATATAAAATTCCTAATATTCTTTCTGAAGATAGTACAAATAACATTAAATCTAAAAATAATAAAATTGAAAAAATTAAAAACACAAATAAAGAAAAAATTAGGATAATGAGAATAAATCATTTTAATAATTTTGATCAATATCAAAAACCAACTTATTATAATAGTATTACTAATAATAAAAATAGTAAAAAAAATTTAAATTTTATTTCCAAATCTTCCAAAAAAATTGAAACAAAAAAACAAAGAATAAGTTTTGATGAAAAATTTAAATATGTTTTAGAAAAAAGTCAAAATAATTTATATAAAGATAATAATAAAGAAAAGGTAAAGAATAAACAATTGAATAAAAGTAATATTATTCAAAATAAACATTTAAAAAAAATAAAACATAAAGAAAGTAAATCTTCTTTAAACAATAATGATATTTCAGAAAATGAAAATAATAAATTAAATTTAAATGATGAAAATTTGAATAAAATAAATAATTTTAAAGAGAAAGATGTTAATAAAGATAAGAATAATTCAGAAGAAAATAATAACAAAATTCAAGAAATAGAAAATAAGGAAAAATCTATATTAAAAGAAAATATTTTAGACTTAAATCCAAAAAATGAAAAAGAAGAATCTAAAACCAATGATAAACTTCAAAATAATAATAATAAAGATAATAAAATACTTGATTTAAAAAAAGAAAAAAATATAAATTCAGTGAAAGAAGAAGATGAAAAGAATAATAATAATAATATATTAATTAATGATATAAATTTGAATAATAATTTAAAAATTATTACAAAAAAAAATATTAGTGATATTTTAGAAAATAATAATGAAAATGAAACAAATGATTTTACAACAAAAATAAAAAATGAAAATTTAAACAATGAAAAAAATAATAATGAAGAAAATAAAAGTAATAATTCTAAACCTAATTTAATATTAAATTTTAATCAACCTGATTTACAAAATTTACAAAATTACATTAATATCAATATTGAAAAAGATAATGATATTGATTTAAATGAAAAAAATAAAAAATGCAATAATGAAGATTTAAAAATAATAAATAATGATAATAAAGAAAATGATGATTCAATTAATATTATCGATTCAAATTCAAGTGATTATTTTATGAATAACACAAAAGAAATAAATAATGAAAAAGTAAATGAAAATGATAAAAAGAATGAAAATGAATTAAAAAAAATAAATCAGTCAATAAAGGAATATATAAATAATGAAACAGAAGATTTAAATAAAAGTATTGAAAAATCAATCATTAAAGAGGATTTCAAATCAATAAAAAATACTTCAAAGATAGATAAACCAACTGATGAAAAAAATGAAAGTAAAGATAAAAAAGAATCAATAAATAATAATAACATAAGTATAGAAAATACAGATGAAAAAAATCCTTTAGAAATTAAAAACGAAATAAAGAATAATAATAATAATATGAATAAATATATTTTTTCATACAATCAAAACATCATTAATTCAGAAAAAGATAATAATAATAAAATTGATTATCCTAATTATAATAATAAAATTAATAATAATAATAATAATAATAATAAAATTAATAATAATAATAATAATAATAGTAATAATAATAATAATAATAATAATAATAATAATAATAATAATAATAATAATAATAATAAGAATAATAATACTAATAATAATAATACAAATTATAAATTTGATGATTTAAAATTAAAATTTATAAATACAGAAAATATAACAATCAATTGTAAAAATAATGAAAATTCAGAGAATGAATTATATGATAAAATTAAATGGTTTATTTATTTAATTGAAATATGCCATAAAGAAGAATTTTTTAATAGATTAGTTTTATATTATTTATATAAGGAAAATATTAATTTAAATAATGAAGAATTAATTTCTTTATTAAAATTAGGAAAAATTAATTCTTATCAAAGAATACTTAATAAGAGTTTAAAATTATTTTTAACAAATAATGATTATCAAGATAAAAATATTTCATTTAAAGATTGGATTAAAAAATTTGTAAAAAAAAAAAATTTAGGAAATGATGAAGAAATTGTTAATCAATATAATGAATATATTGAAAATAAAAATGTAGAAAAAAAAAATGAAGATAAAAAAAGATATAATAATATTATAAATGAAAATAAAAAAGAAATAATTACAAATGATGATATTATTAGTTTAGAAAATATAAATGATGAAAATGCAAACATTACATTTAAAAATTTAAAAGAAAAAAATTTAGATTTAAATGAGGATAAAAACAATAATAAAATATTGAAAAATATGTTATCCATTAGAAATCAAAAATTTATTTCTAAAAAACTTCTTATACCATATAATTTAAATTTTGCTTATAATTTAATTAAACAAACAAAAAAATCAAATAAAGAATTACATAGAGAATTCAAAGATGAAATGGATAAATTTTAAAAAATTTCATTTCATTCATAAAGAATATGTAAAATAATTCAAATAATTTATTGAGAAATCATTATAATCTATTCTTTAATCACATAATAATATTTCAAAAGTATTTTTTTACAATTTCAATCCATCATTAATAATTTAAAAAACCATTCCAAAAAATGTTTATTCTAAAAATAATATATAAATAATTAATATAAATAAAGTAAAATATTAAAGTAATAATTTTATCATATATAAAAATATTTTAAAGGAATTAATTGTTTTAAATATTTAATTGAATGAAATGATTTATCATTTTATTTAAATTATATTAGCATCATTCTAACAAATTCTTCATAATTAATAAAACCATCTCCATCAATATCAGCTTTATCAATCATTTCTTTAATTTCATTTTCATTTAAATCTCCTCCTAATTTAGAAATCATATTAGTTAAATTTTCTTTAGAAATTAATCCATTACCATCAATATCAAAAATTCTAAAAGCATTTATTATTTCTCTTTCTTTTATTGAATCAATATCTTTATTATTCATTATTCTTTTAAAATCTTCATAATCAAAATAACCTTTATCATCTTTATCAATATTATTTATAATTTCAAATAAATCTTCATTTGGAATTTGGGTTTTTAAATTTAATTTTTTTATTAATTCTCCTAATTTTTCCACTGTTATTTGACCATCACCGCTTATATTAAACATTTTAAAAGCATCTTTGTAATAATCTTCTTTTTCATCATCCATAATTTATTAATTTAAGATTATTTTTTTTTACAATGAATTAAAAATATTAATCTTAGATATTCTTTTTTTTATAATTTTTTTCAGGCTAACAACAAAAAAATATTTTTTTTTTATTCTTATTGTTTTAAACTTTTAAGAAAAATAGATAAATATTTTTAATTAATTTTTATTCTTTTAAATTGTAAGTTATGTAATCTTAATTTTGAAAAATATAAAAATAAATCTATCTTCAAAATTAAAAGATTTCCTCAATATATTTCATTATGGATTTATCTTAATTATAATAATTTTATTATTTAAATCATAAAAAATGATAAAATAAAAATTGATTACTGTAATTTGCTTTAGAATTTACCTTTTTTGAATGAAAAATAGTTAATAAATGAAAAGTAAATTTTATTTTTTATAAAAAATGATTGAATTAAATGAAAATTTTATAGAAGAAAGTGGGAATAAAAATGAGCAAAACTGTTCATATGAAGAATTTACTCTAAAAGAACCAAAAGAAAATAATTATTTGAATTATTTTTCATATGAAACACAAAGTGAAACTCCAAATAATGAAAATCAATTGAATATAATTAATAAAGGTTTTGAAAATCCTAATTCAAAAGTAGATTTATCTGATTTCAATGATAATATAGAAGAAAATTTAGATTATTTTTCTGATATTGATGATCATAATTATTTTATTGATTCTAATCATAATTCACTTTTGTTTGATGATTCTAAAAAAAAAAAAGATATTTTTATAATTTATTCAAATGAAAAAAAAAGAAAAGGAAATCATATTCCTGAAGAAAAAAAGAGAAAAATGGGACGTAAAAAAAAAGAAAAAAATAATACAACATCTGATATAAAATCGGCACATAATAAATTATCTATCGATAATGTGATTAGAAAGATTAAAGTTAAATTAAATCAATTTATTATTAAACATATTAATAAAAAATATTTAGGAGATAAAAAATTAATGAAAATTGATGCAGAAATAATAAAAGATGGAAGTATAATTTTTAATTTAAATTTATTAAAATCAACTATTAAAGATTTTTTAATAAATAATAAAATTTCTTCTAAATATAAAGGGACAATTACTAATAAAGAAATATTAGAAAAAATAGAAGATAATAAAATAAAAGATTTTTTAAGCCTAACATATGAAGAGTGTTTAAAAAAGTATTTTTGTATGAATAAATATGATTTTTTTAAAAAATTTGGTTATGTGAATGAATATTTATATTGTAATTTGCATTTAGAATTCAAAGAAAAACAAGTATGGGATGAACTTTTGAAAAAAGGTTTGTCAAATCATTTTTTAAACAAAAAACAGAGAAGGACTATTAGTGAAGAGTATAAAATTATTAATAAAATGAAAAAAAAGTAAATTTTAGATTGAAGTTGCTTTCTCTTTTAAATCAAAAATTTATTCTTTATTCTGTTTAAATTTTATTGAAAATGTAAATGTATTAAATTCTTTATTTTTAACTTTTCAAAAAATCTTTTCCTTTTTATTCATTAATGTGTAAATTAGATAAATTTTAATAATTATTCCAGAAAAATATGCTTTAAAATAAAATGAAATAATTTTATTAGTTTTTTATAAATTAAATAAAAATAAACTTTTAAATTTATGAAACTAAAATAATTTAAAAATATTTTAATTTCATAGGAAAAAAGATATTAGTCTTTATTATCATTTGTTATTAATTTCCTCATCTTTTTCTAAATACAAAAAATTATTTTTTTCTTTTTCTTTAATTTTTTGGTTGACTTGATGAATTTGTAAAAGTCTTGATTTTAATTTTGCTTTATATTTATAAGGTTTGTTCAATGAATTTCAATTTTATCAAATTTTATTTTTTCTAATTTTTTATTTTTTTAGATTATTTTTTAAAAAAAAATTTTTATACCTTGAATGTTTTTATTTTCAATGATAAAATTATATAAATTTTTATTTTTTAAAATGATATTTTCAAATTAATTCTTTTTTTAATTTCTTCAAAATTATTTTCTTCTAATTTTTTTTTGTTTAGTTTTTTTCTTTTTATCAATAAGAATATAAATATTATCTTTATATTGATTTTTTAATTTTTTGAACACAATTTTTCTTTTTAAAAATTAATCTAATAATTGACTTTTTTTTAATCTTATAGAACATTTTTTATTAATCTATCATATTGATTTTTTCTATTTAATACTAAATTTTGATGTTTTATAGAAGAATTTAAACACTTATGAAAACATTTATTTTGATTATTTGATAAATTTTTCTTATTTTTTTTAAATTAATATTTAATTTAGTTTTATTTTTAAATTCTATTAAGAAATATATATATAAACAAATGATTAATGAAAAAAAGAGAAGTAAAATTTAAAACAAAAAATATAACCATAATTAAATTATATTATATAATAATTAATAAATATATAATTTAATATCTTTCAATTAACTTAGATAAAATTTTTTTATAATCTCCACTTGTATCTCCTCTAACATCACTGAGCATTTCTCTTCCATACATATTCCTATAAGCTTGTTTAATTAAAGGCATATCAATTTCACATCTAGAAACAATATTTCTAATTAACTTTTTATCGTTAGTTCCTAAACCATCAACGGCTTCATGAATTCTTTGTGCAAAATAAGCAGGAGTATTAATTAAAACTTTAAATAAAGTTTTAAATAATTTTTTAGTATCTCCAGAAAATTCATTATCAATGGCTTTTTCAATACTTTTACCTCTTAAATTAATATAACATTTATCAATACATACAATTTCAGCTTTTGATCTTGTTGAAAATATATTATTAAATATTGTTTCATCAGTTCCCCATCTTGCTTCTCCTCCTTGATAAAGAGCTTGTGCATCATTCATACATTGTTGTTGATTTGGAATTGTATTTTCACTTCTTTGATTTGTTAAGAGAGAAACTAATAATTTACGTAAATTTCCACTTGTTTCACTTTCTATCCATTTTATTAATTCTTTTCCATACATTATTTTAAATACTCTCTTTATTTCTGATAATTCATAACTCGAACGAGAACCTATAATTTCTATTAATACTCCTTCATCTGTTCCTAATCCTTTCATTGCTTTATATAAACATGTTGCATCAAATTCTGATGGTGTTTGGAACATTGCTGTTACTACATTCTCGAAATTTCCACTTAATTCACTTTTTAAATCTTTTATTAAATCTCGACCATATGCAGAAATATAGTAACGTTTTATTTCTTGACGTTGGATATTATTACGAGAACATATTATATTTATTATTGTATCTTCATCTGTGCCTAATCCTCTCATTGCTCCTCTTAAAGCTGAACAATCCATATCTGGATTAAAACCATTCATTCCCCATTGAGTAGGTTGATACATTGGTTGTTGAATCATTGTTTGTTGCATTATTGGTTGTTGAATCATCGTTGGTTGCATTGTTTGTTGATGTTGATATACAGGTTGTTGCTGATATACTGGTTGTTGCATTGTCATTTGTTGCTGATACACTGGTTGTTGCATTGTCATTTGTTGTTGATATACTGGTTGTTGCATAGTTAGTTGTTGTTGATATACTGGTTGTGGCATTATTGGCTGGGCTGAATATCCTCCTACTCCTACTCCTTGTATCCCCGGTTGAAGGAATCCTCCTGGACTGGTGTAGTTTGCATTTGATGTTATTCCTGTGTTTATTGTAGGAAGAGGAGTTCCAGGAATATATATATTTTGAGGATACATTGATGTATTTACACCCATTCCATTATAACCTGAAGTATACATTAGATTATGTATTATTGTAATTTCATAATATTTATTATTAAATTTATCAAAAAATTTAATATATTTATTTTTGTAAGATTTGGAAAATGTTATCTAATTGTTTTGAAAATATTGATTTATTAGGAACTAAATTTCATTTTTATAGTGGAAAAAGTCAAGCAAAAAAAACATGTGCGGGAGGATTGTTAACAATATTAATTTTTATATTATCTTTTTTTGTAATATATATTTTCGGTGAAAATTTTTTCACTCGAAAAAATCCAACGATAACAATGTCGGTGGAAAATGATTTAAAATATGAATTTTTCGATTTACAAAAGGAAAAAATATTATTTGCTTTTAGAATAGAAGATTACGATGGAAATTATATAAATGTATCTCAAATTTTATATTTTAAAATATATTATTATAAAACAGAAGTAAATGAAAAAGGAGAATTCAGAAAAATAATATCTGATGAATTTTTATCGTATCATATATGTAATGAAAGTGATTTTGATGAGGAAAATTTATCTGATGAATTTGGAATACTTTTTTGTCCTGAATTAGGAGGAAAACAATTCGGAGGTTATTGGGATAGTCCTAATTTATATTATTTTGAAATTCAAGTTTTTTTTTGTGAAGATGGAGCAAAAGTATCTAAGAACAATAATTGCACTTCATTAGAACTTTTGAGAGATTTCTTAAATCAAGATGATCCAAAATTTTTCGCTTTTTATTATCCTATTATTGAATTTAATCCTTTATCATATTCACATCCTATAAAAAAAAGATATAAAAATTTATATTATATTCTCAGTCATAGATTACAAAGAAATGATGATGTTTTTTTAAAAAAAACAATAATAAGTGATAATAAAGGATGGTTATTTGATAAATATCATAATATTTCTTTTTGGGGTGTTGATTCTTTTAAAAGTACTTATTCTTATTATTCTGATAATGATTTAATGATTGAAGGAACTTCTTCTAAAATTTATGAAATTAATTTATATACTACAATGGAAAAAAATTTGTATACTAGATATTATTTAAAAGTACAAAATATTATTGGAATGATTGGGAGTTTAATTAATTTTATTTATTTTTGCTGTGCGAGAATTTCTCATATGATTGGAGAAAGTCTGTTAAAATTAGAAATTATAAAAAATAATTTTCATATTGAAGATAAAAAAAAGAAAAAAGAAATAGATATTAATGTTTTTCAAAGAAAAAATACATATGATACTAAAATATTAAGTTTTGATAAAAATAATTCTAAAGTTAGGAATGATCTTAAATATGAAACAATAAAAAATAATAAAAATACCCTTCAATCAAATATTTTTTTATTATCTTATCATGAAAAAGAAAATTATAATTTAAATAATCAAAAAGGAATTAAAATAAAAAAAAACAAAGGTGAGAATAAAGTAAAAAGCACTGATGAAATAAATATATATTTAAATCACTATAAAGACTTTAATAATAATAATTTTAATTTTAATAAAAAAAATAATGAAAATCAAAAATTTAAACTTAAAAGATTAAAATCTCAACCAATTTATCCGAAAAATAAAAAAAAATCTATGAGTTCTTTTTATGAAAAAACTGAAAATATGAAAATGTATTTTTTAGTTTGTTGTTATAATAAACAATTTTATTCAAGATATTTTAATAAAAAAAATGCTAGTTTATTTCATTGGTATTATATTTATTTAATGCAATTTAATCGTTATTTAGAAATTATGAAACAATTTGATTTTATTAAAAAAATCATTTTAAATGATAATCAAATTTATAGCTTATTGTTCTTAAAAAAAATTGATTTAAAAAATGAAAAAGAAAGAGATAAATTAATGTCAATTAGATTTAATATTAATGAAAATACTGTTATTAATTATTTTAAAAATTTATTTAAAATTGGAAATGTAAAAGGAGATGATTTATTTATTTATGAAAATTTAGATGAGAGAATTCAAAAAAGTATATTATCTTAAATATTATTTATTATTTATAAAATAAATGAGTTATAAACATAAATTTTAAATTATAAAATATATATTGTCAAAAAATATATTTTTTTATTAATTTTATTAAACATTATAAAAAAATAATATTTGTAATTCTATTTCTATATATTTAGTTATTCCTTCGCTTTTGGGGATTGGGGATTGGGGATTGGGGATTGGGGAATGGGCCACTACCCAATCCCCAATCACCCATCCCCAATCCCCACACCCCAATAATTTCAAT
>JAEEGK010002093.1_pt1 | contig 49863 bp, 47 predicted proteins | sample 8958771 | NCBI WGS metagenome assembly JAEEGK01 (sample SAMN16246547, study PRJNA631951) | gut metagenome | biome: gut microbiome; feature: rumen; material: SC-attached | host: Bos | place: Iran: Karaj | collected 2018-10 | reverse complement strand
GACGGTTATGAAACAGGGGGACGGTTCGGTCGTTCCACATGATTCTTGTGGAACGACAGAACCGTCCCCCTGTTTCATAACCGTCCCCATTTTAATACGTCATCATATAATCTTTACGATCTCCAGATCCGGTCTTTCTGCCAGGTTAACTATCATGTTACCTGCATTTCGAAGCATGGGTCTGGAATAATTGTTTTTGTTGATCAGCATGACTTCCCAGTCGGTTCCGTCATTCAGCTGAACTGTAGTTCCGATCTGAGCATCGGATATTCTTTCGATAAGGGGCATAAGAATAGTTGTATCGTATTTCTGGATATCCTTTTCAAAAGCACCGATAATCTGCAGAGGCGTAAGCGCAAGCCTGAAGGTTCTGGCTGAAGCCATTGCAATATATGTATCGACTATTGCCAGATATCTTGCGTAGATATTGATCTTATCGCCTTTAAGATTGCAGGGATAACCGGAACCGTCCATCTTTTCATGATGCATGAGAATACATCTTTTGATGTCTTCCGGAAGGGCTGTATCATGCTTGACAAGCTGGTATCCCAGGAGTGTATGCTGTTTAACGAGAGCGTATTCCTGTTCGCTTAATTTTCCCGGTTTCCATAGTATCTCTGAAGGGATTTTCCATTTTCCTATATCGTAATAGAATCCGCAGAGAATGAGCATTCTCTTTTTCTCATCGGGAAGAGTGAGCCAGTTGCCGAAAGCTCCGCACAGAAGAGCTGCGTTGAAGGACTGGGTATATGTAAGCTCGTCTTCATTGGGAGCAAGATTATACATGAAATCAAGAAGCTGTTTTTCGTTCTTTACAGTCGAATAACAGTCTTCGTAGATATCTATCAGATTTTGTGAGGGTATAGAGAATTTGGTTCCCAGATATGAGAGCATTACTCCTTTATATCTGGATAGACAATCGTTGTATTTTTGTCTGAAATTTTTGAAGTCTTCGTCGAATTGGATCCTTTCGTTATGTGTAGTGGCGTAATCCACATCTTCCATAATGGTAACGGCGATGACATCATAGTGGGATAATTTGGAAATTACAGCCTGGGTTACCTTGGTTCCTGCATTGTAAATGACCTTGCCGGCCGCTTCTACGGGTTCCGCAAGCTCCATTCCTTCCTGCAATTCCATTCTAGAGATTGTTTTCATATAGACCCTCTGAAAGGTTCGGGATGCGTCCGGATGTAGTCTGATAAACCACTCCCGAACATTATAAATTTTAATTATTTCTAAGGCCCGTGTCAATTTCTGTGGTATATTTATTCATATGAAATTGTTTAAAGATAAGGTAGAGGTAAATTTCAGACCGTCATTATATTTATCGGATTCCATTAATATAAAAAAGCTCCCCAAAGTAAAAGATAAGATCTTAAAAGGCAAGGGATCGTATAAGCTTATTCTGGTTTCCGAAAAAGAAGACGAAAATTTTGATATCGTCTCAGCTTCAAACCTCAGATCCCGTGTATGGGAAGGCAAGATTCCCAGTGTATGCGCAATTGCGGAAAATGAAGACGAGGCTTTTGAACTTGTTGCGAAAATAACCGAGGATTGTCTGAAAAAACGCGGAGATCTGGACCTTAAGGAATATATATGCTCGCTGTGATCCTTAAAATATTACAGATTATCGGAATTTTGCTCCTGTCCTTAGTGGGGCTTGTTTTGTTACTTATAATTCTGGCTTTGATCCTGCCGGTGACTTATAGGATATCCTGTAAGGCAGAGGCCGGAAGCAGGCCTCTCGGTTTTCTCAGATTATCTTATTTTCTCGGACTTTTGAGGGCAAGGGCAGAATATACCGATGCTTTGTATGTAAAGGTAAAGGTTCTGTTTTTTACTGTATTTCAAATGAAGATACCGGACAAGGAATCCGGTGATGAAGAAGAGTACGACCTGAGTGAGCTGGATGAGGCTTTGGAAGAATTGGCTGACGAGGAGGATGCCATTCCGGAAGATACAGTGTCGGAAGAAGAATTTGCAGAAGATTCTTCCCCGGAAGAAGATACAGATACTGAAGAATCTGTCGAAGAACCTGATGATTCTGAGGAAACCGATGAGCCGGGTGCCGGTTTCTTTGACAAGATTAAGTCCAAAATCGAAGAAATATGTGATAAAATAAAAAGAGTTCGTTCGGAGATTCGATACTACAGGAATTTATATAATTCGAACGAAGCAAAGAATGCTCTTTTTGTCATCAAAAAAAGACTTAAGCGTATCTTTAAGAAGGTTCTTCCGAGAAAAGCCCATGCCGATATTACTTTCGGATTCGATTCTCCGGATATAACGGGTAAGGTTTACGGTATATATACAATGATAGCCGGACGCTTTGACAGGACTTCATCGGTAAGACCCGATTTTGAACGCAAGATATTTGAAGGTGATATTTACTGTAAGGGACATTTTAATCTGTGGTGCATCCTGTGGAACGGTCTTTTGATAATCCTTAACAGGAATGTCCTTAAGCTATACAGATCTTATAAGCACCATAATAAAAAGAAAGAAAAAGAAGAAGCAGTTTCTGATAAAGCTGCATGATCTTAAAGGAGACCGATATGGCCGATTCCAACAAAAAAGAAGTAATCGATTCACTGCTGAGCGGTATGGATGCAGTGCTTTCATCCAAGACCGTTGTCGGTCAGCCTGTAGTAGTCGGTGATACCACTATAATCCCTCTTGTGGACGTTTCTTTCGGTGTGGCTGCGGGAAGCGGTAACGAGAGCAGGAATTTCAACAAGAATTCTTCTGCCGGTGGCATGGGCGGTAAGGTTTCACCCAATGCAATCATCGTTATCAAAGACGGTAATACCAGACTTTTGTCTGTTAAAAATCAGGATTCCATAACCAAAATCCTTGATATGGTGCCCGAAGTCATCCACAGGATTTCCAAGGATAAAAAGGGTGGCCCCGATGACGACGAGATTAGAGATGCAGCATTTCCCGAATAAACATTTCAGGTAATCCGCATGATCGATTGGGAAGCAATAGTTCAAACTGAAAATGAGGAAGAGTTAAAAAAACTCAAATTGTTTCTTTTCCAGGAAAACATGCGTCTTGATGCCGAGAAGCAAAAGCTCGATCAACAGAAGAGTGAACTGAAGAATCTTCAGGAATCTTTTATGAAGGACAGGGTGCTTCTCAGGGACGAACTTAATGAGCTCAACAGGCGCACTACTCAGGAGAGACAAAGACTCCGTCAGGAAAGTATGTTTTTTGACAAGAAGATGGAGATCCTTAAAGACGGTTTCAGAACTCTTGAGGAAGACAGACGTAAGTTAGAAAGGGAAAAGGAAGAATTTGAGGCCAGCAGAAGACTGGGCATGTCCGATATTTCTTCTCCGGATCTGTCACATCTTTCCGAAAATGATTTTGACTCTATCGCCTGCGTGTTGTTTGCGAACATCACTAATACTTCCATGCTCAGAAAAAGATATAAAGATCTGGTAAAGATCTTTCATCCCGATAATCTGTGCGGAGATGAGAGGCTGAGCCGGGCGATAAATAAGGAATATCACAGAAGAAAAGCGTAAATAAGGACTCCCTGTCATGCGGCAGGGAGTTTTTTATACAAAAAAAGAACAGGCATAAAGCCTGTTCTCATATTTACATGATCAATTATGCACGCTCTACAGCACCGCTGCGAAGGCATCTTGAGCATACATGCATTCTCTTGGACTGTCCGTTAACTTTGCACTTTACGCTAAGAACGTTGGACTTCCAAATTGCATTGGATCTTCTGTGAGAGTGACTCACATTATTTCCGAAATGGATTCCTTTTCCGCATACATCACACTTTGCCATATTCTCACCTCCCGGCGTTATAATCTGATTAATAATCCATGCTTGAAACGCAACATATGTATATTATCAGAGCCTATTTAATAATGCAAGAAATATTTTTCAAGATATTTAACATTTATTTGTAGATATTATGTTATAATTAATCGCAGTTTTGCAGTAAAGGAGGATTTTATATGAAGAGCTCTTCCATGAACACACATATGGGAAACATTGTCGTAGACAACGATGTTATTGCTCAGTATGCCGGCAGTGTAGCCATTGAATGCATAGGAATAGTCGGTATGGCCGGAATCAGTATGAGAGACGGCATCGCCAAGATACTGCGCACCGAGAATCTTTCCAGAGGAATTAATGTAAGACTTTCGCCCGAGCGTAAGCTTATCCTTGATTTCCATGTGATAGTTGCATACGGTGTAAGCATTTTGACGGTATCTGACAATCTTATCGAGAGCGTCAAATATAAGGTTGAAGAATTTACAGGACTCGATGTCGAGAAGATCAACATCTTCGTTGAAGGCGTCAGAGTGATCGACTAAGGAGGATCTATTCGTGGCAATCAAAGAGATAGACGTTAAGCTCTTTTCCAAAATGTTCCTTGCGGGGGCTATCTACCTTGACAGGAGCAAGGAGGAGATCAATGAGCTGAATGTATTCCCTGTTCCGGACGGAGACACCGGAACCAATATGACAATGACCATCATGTCCGCTGCCAAGGAAGTCAGAGATCTTGGCGAAGAGCCTGATATGAAGTCGCTTTGCAAGGCTATGAGCGGAGGCTCACTCAGAGGCGCAAGGGGTAATTCCGGTGTTATCTTATCACAGCTTCTCAGAGGTCTTACCAAGGCTGTAAGGGATGAACAGGTTATAACTGTACCTCTTCTCGGTGCGGCATGTACCAAAGCTGTAGAGACTGCATATAAAGCTGTTATGAAGCCCACCGAGGGCACCATTCTTACCGTAGCAAGAGGAATGGGAGAAAAAGTTGCCGAACTTATCGAGAACGGAGAGGATGATCTTGAAGTGATCCTTCCTGCGGTTCTCGAACATGGATATAAAGTACTCGATCAGACTCCCGAACTTCTTCCCGTACTTAAACAGGCAGGAGTTGTAGACTCAGGCGGAGCCGGACTCATGAAGGTTGTTCAGGGTGCCGTTGATCTTTTCTCCGGCAAAGAGATCGATCTTACTATTTCCGATGAGCCCATTGCCAAGGTTGATGATTCCAGACCCGGAAAGATCGAGGAAGTTCAGAAGAATATCTATCATGCCGAGATTAAAGTAATGCTTTCCAAGAATGTTAACAGCAAGCTTGAAAGCGACGTTAAATCTTATCTTAATGATATCGGTGATCTTAAGAGTTTTAAGGTCAGCGGTTCCGAAGTTAATATCGATATCAATACCGATGATCCCGGACTTGTACTTCAGAAAGCCATCAAATTCGGTATCCTTTCCGATGTTAAGGTTACCTGCAGACTTGAAGGTGCAAAAGCAAAAGAGGCGGCTGATAACGCTGCTGCCGAGACAGCTGCCGAACCTAAGGGCGAGCCTTCGGAGTTTGGTTTTGTAGCTGTTAGTGCCGGCGACGGTCTTGCTGAGATCTTCAGAAGTCTCGGTGTTGATTATGTTATAGAAGGCGGTCAGACAATGAACCCCTCAACTGCTGACATTCTTGATGCGGTTGAAAAGGTTAACGCTAAGACTGTATTCGTACTTCCCAATAATAAGAACATTATCATGGCTGCTAATCAGGCCAGAGATCTTACCACCGATAAGGTCGTTCTTGTAATCCCCACCAAGACCATTCCTCAGGGAATCACCGCTGCCATCAATTTCAGTGCGGGCAGCAGTGCGGATGAGAATGAACAGGCTATGGTTGAGGCTATCGGAATGGTTAAGACCGGTGAGATCACCTATGCTGTAAGAGATACCTCCATTGACGATCATGAGATCAGAAAAGGCGATTACATGGGTATCGGAGACAAGAAGATTCTCTCTGTCGGAACCGATATGAATCAGGTAGTCGTAGAAATGATCGGAGAAATGGTTGATGATTCTTCCGAGCTTATAAGCCTTTACTACGGTGCAGACGTTACCGAAGAGGATGCAAATGCTCTCAAGGATCTGATCGCAGAGAAGTTTAACACTCTTGATGTAGATATTCAGAATGGCGGACAGCCGGTTTATTATTACATCGTTTCTGTAGAATAAACCTTGTCATAACATTTTACTTACTCATTAAGTGGTTTGTTTAACTATATACACGAATATATTATATGAAAGAAGGTTCGATTATGAACCTTCTTTTAATTTGTATAAATATAGAAAATGCTGAATAATTGGAACACTCCGGTATCCGAGCTGAAAGGCGTCGGGCCCAAGACAGCAGAATATTTTCATAACCTCGGGATAACCAATATCTATGAACTTTTGAATCACTTCCCGAGGACTTATCTTGTATTCGGTGGACTTAAGAAAATATCCGAATTACAAAATGATGAGATTGCGGCCGTCAGAGTCCGTGTTGATATGGTGGGAAATCTCAGGCGTGTCAAAAATAAAATGTCCATTCTCCCCATCGAAGTAAGCGATGATTCCGGAAAGCTGACGATAAAGTATTTCAACATGCCTTTTATGGCCAAAGCGGTCAGTAAAGGCGGATATTATGTGTTCCGCGGAAGAGTCAAAAAGTCGGGCAAAGAGTTTTCCATGGTTCAGCCCCGAAAATATGCATATGATGAATATACCGAACTTTCCGGTAAGTTCCAGTGCATGTATCCGCTGACTAAAGGCCTTAAGAACTCTGCTGTGATTAAAGCCGTGGAATCCGCTCTTAAGAAAGCGGATTTTACCGATGATTATCTGACCGACGCTTTCAGGGAAAGCCACCAACTGATACCTTCCGGGGAAGCTTACAGGATGATTCACAATCCGGCGGATGAAAATGAAAGCATGCTCGGTAGAAGGAGACTTTCCTTTGACGAGTTGTTCTTTTTTATCCTTTATCTCCGTAAAAATAAAGAGCTTCTGAAAGGTGCGCCAAATACCTGTCCCATGGTCGATTCCGCCGAAGTCGGAAGATTTATTGAAAAACTACCTTTTAAGCTTACCAAAGGACAGGCAAAAGCTGTTAAAGAGATAATGAATGATCTTTCCGGCGAGACTGTTATGAACAGACTTGTTCAGGGAGATGTTGGTAGCGGCAAAACCATAGTTGCCATCGCGGGCCTTCTCAATACGGTTGCAAACGGGTATCAGGGAGCTTTTATGGCCCCGACCGAAGTTCTTGCGACCCAGCATTATAAGACTATATCGGATCTTACCGTTAAATATGATCTTCCTTTTAAGCCTGTACTATTAACCGGTTCCGTATCGGCTGCGGGCAAGCGTAAGATCTATGAAGAAATCGAAAACGGTGAAGCCAATCTTATCATAGGAACTCATGCTCTGATCCAGGATAAGGTTGTATATAAGAATCTTGGTCTTGTTGTAACCGATGAGCAGCATAGATTCGGAGTAAGACAAAGGGAGACTCTTGCGGGCAAAGGCGTGGGTCCTCACATTCTTGTAATGAGCGCTACACCCATTCCCAGAACTCTTGCTATAGTTCTGTACGGAGACCTGAGTATTTCTACCATTAAAGATATGCCCGAAGGCAGAAGCCCCATCAAAAGCTGTGTTGTGGGCGAATCCTTCAGACCTTCAGCCAATAAGTTTATTAAGGACGAAGTGGCTAAAGGGCACCAGGTCTATGTGATCTGTCCCATGGTTGAAGCATCCGATGATGAAGAATCCGATTCCGAACTCCGGAATGTAATTGATTATTCTGAAGAATTGCAATCGGTACTTGGCGAAAGATACAGGATCTCTTACCTTCACGGTAAGATGAAACCTTCGGAAAAAGAAAACATTCTTGATCGGTTTTCATCCGGAGATATCGATATACTGATTTCGACGACGGTTATAGAAGTAGGCATTAATGTTCCCAATGCCACGGTTATGATGATAGAAAATTCCGAAAGATTCGGTCTATCACAGCTTCACCAGCTCAGAGGAAGAGTCGGAAGAGGTAAGGATCAGGGCTATGCCATTTTTATGACTTCCAAGTCGGATGAAAAGACTTCGGAAAGGCTCGGGATCCTGGCTAAGACCACGGACGGTTTTGAGATTGCTTCCTACGATCTTAAAACCAGAGGACCGGGAGAGTTGTTCGGAGTAAGACAAAGCGGAGATTTTGCTTTTAAAATTGCCGACGTATTTGCTGATGCCGACTTACTTGCGGAAGCATCAATTCTATGCGATGAGATTCTGGCCAAAGACAGAAATCTTCATGCTGCGGAGAATGCGCTTATCAGAGAAGAAGCTGAATTCTACGGAAGAAATTTCCTTGATTTCAGGACTATATAAATAACATGCGTTTTGGAGGAGAAATTCAATGGGTTCAAAAATAGCGGTTGTTACCGATACCAACAGTTCTATGACTGTTGAGGAAGGTAAGGAACTTGGCATAACAGTTATTCCCATGCCGTTTTTCATCGGCGGAAAAGAATTTTTGGACGGAGTAACTCTTACTCAGGAAGAGTTTTATGAGAGATTAAAAGGCGGAGAGGATATTCATACTAGTCAGCCTTCCCCTGAAGAAGTCATGAAGACCTGGGATAAACTCCTCGAAGAGTATGATGAAATTGTACATATTCCCATGTCCAGCGGACTTTCCGGTTCCTGCGGTTCAGCTTACCTTCTCGCTCAGCATTATGATGATAAGGTTCAGGTTGTGGACAATCAGAGAATCTCGGTGACTCTCAGACAATCATGTCTCGATGCACTTGAACTTATAGACAAAGGCCTGAGTGCAAGACAGGTTAAGGATGAACTTGAAAGAGTTAAGTTTGAGAGCTCTATCTATATCATGATCGATACTCTTCAGTATCTCAAGAAGGGTGGAAGACTCACTCCGGCAGCCGCTGCCATCGGAACTCTTCTGAAGATCAAGCCTGTTCTCCAGATACAGGGTGAAAAGCTTGATTCATACGGCAAGACCAGAACTTTTCAGGGTGGCAAAGAGATCATCATGAAGGCCATCAAGAATGATATGGAGAACAGATTCGGCTGTACGGACAAGTGCCACAATGTTCATCTGGAAATGGCTTATACCGACGACCTGGCCGCTGCGGAACAGTTTGAGAAAGAGCTTAACGAGATGTTCCCGGGATATGAAGTTGTAAAGAGACCTTTGTCGCTTTCCATTGCCTGCCATATCGGCCCCGGTGCGATCGCTGCGGCCGTTTCAAAAAAAATCTGATCATAAAGAAAAGAGACAGATATTTCAAGCAAAACATATGTTGTTGAATGAAAAAATTCATATTTCATGCGGCATTAAATCCACTACATGTAGTGGATTTTTTGTTGTCACTTTTCCAAATGTATGATAGAATTTAGAAGTTGCAAACGATTGTTCGGGGGTTTCACGTAAAACACAGTGTTTATCTGCAAGTCTGATTTCACAAGGAGTTTTTATGGCACCTAAAAAAGATAATTATGATGAGCGAAGTATCACGGTACTCGAAGGTCTTGAAGCCGTAAGAGTCCGTCCCGGTATGTACATCGGCTCGGTGTCTACCAAGGGTCTGAACCATCTTATATATGAAATTGTCGATAATTCCGTAGATGAACATCTTGCGGGATTTTGCGATACCATCAAAGTTACTTTTGAAAAAGACGGCTCATGTACCGTATCCGACAACGGAAGAGGTATTCCCGTCGGCCGTCATGAGAAGGGAATTTCCGCAGAGCGTCTTGTTCTTACTACACTTCACGCCGGTGGTAAGTTTGACAATAATGCTTATAAGACCAGCGGAGGTCTTCACGGAGTTGGTTCTTCGGTTGTTAATGCACTTTCTTCCAGATTTGATATCACCATCAAAAGAGACGGTAATATTTACAAAGACAGCTATCAGAAGGGCGAACCTATCGTTGAACTTGTTGACGGACTTCTTCCATCACAGGGTAAGACCAGGGATCACGGAACAACCATTAATTTCCTTCCCGACGATACTATTTTCGACAGAACCAGATTCAAGGAAGATGAGGTTAAGAGCAGACTTCATGAGACCGCTTACCTTAATCCCGGACTGACTATTGAATATAAAGATCTGAGAGGTGACGAGCCTGACACGGTTTCATTCCATGAGCCTGAGGGTATCGTAGGCTTTCTTAAAGATCTGAACAAGTTAAAAGATCCTGTAACCGAGATCATTTCCATTTCCGGAGAATCTGATGGTATTCAGGTAGAGATTGCTTTTCAGTATGTTAATGAGTTCCATGAAAATGTTCTCGGTTTTTGTAATAACATTTACAACTCCGAAGGAGGAACCCATCTTACCGGTTTTAAGACCCAGTTCACCACTGTCATCAATTCTTATGCTAGACAGCTTAGCAATCTGAAGGATAAGGATGCAAATTATTCGGGTACCGAAGTCAGAAACGGTATGACCGCAGTTGTCTCCATCAAGCATCCCGCACCTACCTTTGAAGGACAGACCAAGACTAAACTTGATAACCAGGATGCGGCAAAAGCCGTTGCCAAGGTTACCGGTGATGAGGTTGTAAGATATTTCGACAGACATCTCGATATCTTAAAGGCTGTTATAGAAAGTGCGGATAAAGCCGCTAAGATCAGGAAAGCGGAAGAGAAGGCTAAGACCAATCTTCTTACCAAGCAGAAGTTTTCTTTTGATTCGAACGGTAAACTTGCAAACTGCGTTTCCAAAGAAGCCGATAAGTGTGAGATCTTTATAGTAGAGGGAGATTCTGCAGGCGGTTCCGCAAAGACTGCAAGAGACAGAATGTTTCAAGCTATCCTTCCTATAAGAGGTAAGATCTTAAACGTTGAGAAGGCTTCGATCAATAAGATTCTGGAAAATGCCGAGATCAAAACAATGATCAATGCTTTCGGATGCGGATTTTCCGAAGGCTACGGCAATGATTTTGATATAAGCAAGCTTCGCTATGACAAGATAATCATCATGGCCGATGCCGATGTGGACGGAGCTCATATCTCAACCCTGCTCCTTACTCTTTTCTACAGGTTCATGCCGGAACTTATATTTGAGGGCCATATCTATATAGCAATGCCTCCTCTTTATAAGGCAATGCCTTCTAAGGGAGAAGAGGAATATCTTTATGACGATAAAGCTCTTGAAAAATACAGAGCAAAGCATAAAGGCCCCTTTACTCTTCAGAGATACAAAGGTCTCGGTGAGATGGATCCCGACCAGTTATGGGAGACCACTCTTGATCCTAAGACCAGAAGACTTAAGCTTGTTGAGATAGAGGATGCCAGAATGGCTTCCGAAACCACGGAACTTCTCATGGGAACAGACGTACCTCCCAGAAAGACATTTATCTATGAACACGCGACCGCAGCTAATCTTGATATCTGATCGATAAACCAAACTTACAGGTACTGTTATGGAAGAAAAGATAATCAAAACAGAATACTCGGAAGAGATGCAAAGATCCTATGTGGACTATGCGATGAGCGTTATAGTATCCAGAGCACTCCCCGATGTAAGAGACGGACTTAAGCCCGTACAGAGACGTACTCTCTATGATATGAGAGAACTGGGTATCACTTACGACAAGCCTTACAGAAAGAGTGCAAGGATAGTCGGTGATACAATGGGTAAATATCACCCTCACGGTGATTCATCCATATATGAAGCCCTTGTTGTAATGAGTCAGGATTTCAAAAAGGGACTTCCTCTTGTAGACGGCCACGGTAACTTCGGAACCATTGAAGGCGATGGCGCCGCAGCGATGAGGTATACCGAAGCCCGTCTTAAGAAGATCACCCAGATGGCTTTTCTGGATGAACTTGCCAATGATACCGTTAATTTCGTTCCCAATTTCGATGAGACCGAAAAAGAGCCTGAAGTTCTACCCTGCCGCATTCCAAACCTTCTGATCAACGGGTCCGAAGGTATTGCAGTCGGTATGGCTACCAATATTCCTCCTCACAATTTCGGGGAGACCATCGATGCTCTCAAAGCATATATTATGAATCCCGAGATCTCTACAAGAGAACTCATGAGATATATAAAAGGCCCTGATTTCCCCACCGGCGGTATCATCATCAATAAGGATGATCTGAAGAATATTTATGAGACAGGTCAGGGAAAGGTCAGGATCCGCGGAGTCGCATCCGTTGAAAAGCTTAAGAACGGTCATCAGAATGTGGTTATATCCGAAATTCCTTACACCATGGTTGGTGCAGGTATAGGTAAATTCCTTCAGGAAGTAGCCAACCTTTCCGAATCAAAGAAGACTCAGGATATTGTTGATATTTCCAACCAGTCATCCAAGGAAGGAATCCGAATCGTAATCGAACTTAAGAAAGATGCGGATGCGGAGAACTTCATTAATCTTCTGTATAAAAAGACGCATCTGGAAGATACATTCGGTGTGAACATGCTTGCCATTAAAGACGGAAGGCCCGAGACCATGTCACTCGGTTCCGTTCTCGGGGCGATCGCAGATTTCCAGTATGAGATCAATACCAGAAAATACAACAACCTTCTTTCAAAGGAGATGGATAAGAAGGAGATTCAGGAAGGCCTTATCAAAGCCTGCAACCTGATCGACCTTATTATCGAGATCATCAGAGGATCCCGTGACCGCAAGATGGCTGAAGACTGTCTTGTACGTGGAATCACTGACGGTATTAAGTTTAAGACAAAAGAATCATCGATCATGGCATCCCAGCTTCTTTTTACCGAAAGACAGGCTAAAGCCATTCTTGATATGAGACTTTATCGACTGATCGGACTTGAGATAGATGCTCTTAATAAAGATCACGAGAATACTCTTGCGAACATTTATCGCTACGAAGATATCCTTGACAGAAAAGAGTCCATGACCCAGGTCATCATCACAGATCTTGAGGCTCTTAAAAAAGAATTCACAAGTAAGCGTAAAACTGCCATCGAGAATGCGGAAGAAGCTGTCTACAAGGAAAAAGAATTCGAGGAAATGGATGTATATTTCCTTATGGACAGATTCGGATACTGCAAGATGATCGATACCGCTACTTTCGAAAGAAACAAGGAAGCAATTGCCGAAGAGATCAAATTCTGTCTTCCCGTTCGCAACAACGGAAGGATTGCCGTATTTACGGAAAAAGGTCAGATGCATACCATCAAGATGCTTGATCTTCCCATGTCCAAGTTCCGTGACAAGGGTGTACCGGTAGATAATATCACCAATTTTGATTCGTCGGATGACATGATCATTTATGCTGAGGATCTATCTACGGTACTTCTCGGTAAGTATCTGTTCGTTACCGCAGCATCAATGTGTAAGATTACCGGAGGCCCTGAATTTGACGTCAGCTCCAGACGTACCGTTACAGCCACAAAGCTGGGTGATGGCGACAAGATTGTAGCAATCCGTAAGGTCAGAACCGAAGAGAACGTAATACTCCAGTCTTCAGGAGGCTACTTCATCCGTTTTAATATCTCCGAGATCCCTGAGATGAAGAAGACCGCAGCCGGTGTAAAGGGCATGAAACTGGACGGCACCGACAAAGTCGAAAACGCCTACATTACAGATATAGTTTCAGAAAATATGATAGAATATGGTACTAGAACAATATCACTGAATTCTATTAAACTACTTGGCCGTGGTGCTAAAGGAACTAAAGTTAAAGGGTAATACTTAATATAAGATGTTTGGGGACGTGTAATAATTTCTTTGCGATTTTACCGTCGCACTTAGTGAGGTGAGTTGTCCATGATTGCTTCGAGCACTGTTTGAGCGAAGCGAGTTGCGCAGAAGCAATCAGCTCTTGGACGACGAAAGCGAACTTAGTGCAGACGGTGCATGAGCAAAAGATTATTACACGTCTCCAAACATCGTACCTATGGGAGGACCCGAAAATGAGAGTCATTGCAGGAGAGTGTAGGTCAATGCCTTTAAAAACCCCAGCGGGAGAGGATATTACAAGACCTACGCAGGATATTATAAAAGAGACCCTGTTCAACATCATACAGGGTGATGTGCCCGGATCTGTCTGGATCGATCTTTTTGCCGGAAGCGGACAGATCGGTATTGAGGCATTAAGCCGTGGCGCTGCCAAGTGTTACTTTATCGATAACGGTAAGGAGCCCATCAAATGTATCACCGAGAATGTGGCATTTACCAAGATGACCGATAAGTCGGTTATCCTCAAACAGGATGCCGTTGCCGGACTCCAGTCGGTATACGAGAAACATATAGATATCATTCATATGGACGCTCCTTATATGAAGGATTATGAGAAAAACGTCCTCAAACAGCTGTCCTATATGAAGTATGTTGACCGCGATACCCTGATCATAATTGAGGCTGACAAAAAAAGCGATTTCAGCTATACTGAAAGCGTTGGATTTGAAATCGTCAGAAGGAAAGAATACAAAGGCAATATGCATTTGTTCCTTCGCAAGATCGAAAAGGGAGAGTAAATGAACAGAGCATTATATCCCGGAAGCTTTGATCCCATGACTTTGGGACATCTTGATATCATAAGAAGAGCTTCACTTATGTTCGATGAACTTATAGTCGCAGTGCTTGATAACACCCAAAAGACTCCGTTGTTTTCAACGGATGAACGTGTTAAAATACTGCTTGAAGCGACTAAAGATATGCCTAATGTCAGAGTCGATTCTTTCAGAGGTCTGACTGTTGATTATTGCATGCAGAATAACCTTCATACAATGGTTAGAGGACTGCGTGCCGTTACCGATTTTGAATACGAACTTCAGATCGCACAGACCAACAGAAAGATATCGGATAATAAGGTTGATACCGTCTTCCTTACCACCGATCTTCAGTATTCATATTTAAGCTCTTCAACCGTCAAGGAGATTGCCATGTACGGCGGTGATGTCAGTCATTCCGTTCCTCCTTATGTTGAAAGTGCACTTAAGGAAAAATTCAAAGTTATCAAAAGGTGAGGAACCGGATAATGGAAAGAAAAATGGAAAGTCAGATCTTCGGAGTAATCGACGAACTTGAGCAGTATATTTCCGAATGTAAGCCCAAGCTTCTCTCCAGTACCGAGATCTATGTTGAAAAAGAAGTTATTCAGGGATTTATAGACGATCTCAGGAGAAAAGCTCCCGAAGAGATCGCAAGATATCAGAAGATCATCAGCAATCAGGATAGCATTCTCGACAATGCCAGAAAGATGGCTGACGGACTTATAGAGAAAGCAACTGCTCAGACCGATGAGATGCTTTCACAGAACGAGATCCTTAAGAAAGCATATGAGCAGGCCGATGCCGTAACGCAGCAGACCATGGCTGAGGCTCAGAACATCCTCGATAATGCAACCAATGAAGCAAATGCCTGCAGAGAGGCCGCCATGGGTTATATGGAAGATGTCATGAACTATGTTGAAGGACTTCTTTCCGCATCTTCCAAGACCGTAACCGATCAGTACGACGATCTGCTCAATGCTCTTAATTCAAAGCTTCAGGCAGTTAAGAACGATCATGAATCACTCAGAGCTTCCAGAAACGGTAAGGAAGAGCCTGAGAGTTCTGGTCCCAATGTCAGTACGGTTTATCCCGATACCGATAACCAGTGACAGTAATGATAAACCGGCTTTCAAAAAGCCGGTTTTCTTGTTTATTGATTTATTTCCGAGGGGGAAAATAATTTGTTTTATGGAAAGGTACGCAAATCCATCTGCATAATCCTGAGCGTTATTCTGTTATCTCTTGCTCCGGCTTCGGAAGTTTTCGCTGCTGAGAGGGTATATCCTCATGATGACGATCTTGTTATCGTGATCGATCCCGGTCATGGCGGAAGTGATACCGGCACACAGGGTGGGAGAATTCAGGAAAGGTTCATGAATCTGATAACAGCCCAGGCACTCGCGTCCAGATTAAGTATGTATGAAGGTGTTACCGTCTACATGACAAGGTCCGATAATGACACGACTCTCAGTCTTACGGAAAGAGCTAAATATGCCGAATCCGTAAATGCCGATTTTGTATTCAGCGTTCACTATAATGCCTGCTATGCTCATGACAGGTTCGGTATTGAAGTCTATACTTCCAGAGTTGCTCCCTATAATGCTTACGGATATCAATTCGGGAATCTTCTGATGCATAAATTTGAAGATACTTACGGGATTTTCCCGAGAGGAGTCAAAACGCGAAAAGGGCTTAGAACCGAGGGAGATTACTATACAATAATATCCGCAAACATTTACAGAGATATTCCCGCAGTCATAATAGAGCATTGTTTTGCAGACGGAACCGTTGATGCCGTTCATACCGCGAATAATGATCTATTCAGACAATACGGCGAAACGGATGCGGATGCTATAGCGGAATATTTCGGACTTAAGAGTTCAATCCTCGGTATCGATCATACCGGTACTTCCGACAACCTGATCGATGTCGATGTGAACAATTTCAACGATCCTACTTACGAGGACAGGACTGCTCCCGATTCGGTCAATATTTCGGTTGTAAATGTAGACTCTTCTGCAAATACTGTGACAGTTAAAATTGATGCCAGTGAATCTGACGGTATGATGATGTTCTATGCCATATCCACTGACGGAGGGTGGACTTGGGAAGAATCTGAGCCCTGGCCCGGTGCCGATACATATAACGGTACTTTCGACAGCACCTTTGAACTTACTCTTTCTTTTGAACCCGGAGACAGACCCTGTATTGTAGTAAAGGGGTTCAACAGATATGATGCATATACCAAATCCAATCAGATAACTTTCATAGACAGATTTAATTCTGCAGTTAACCCTTTATACAGAGAAGCTTAATCTTAAGGGAGGATATATGAAATATATTGCGATAGTTACCGGTGCATCTTCGGGTATAGGACGGGAATTTGTATATGCCATAGACCAGAGCATGAACGGAATAGATGAGATCTGGATTGTAGCCAGAAGAAAAGACCGCCTTGAAGAACTGTCCGGTCAGCTTAAGCATCATGCACGTATAGTGTGCGGGGACCTTTCAAACAGAAATACGGTCAACAGGATAAGTCAGCTTCTTAATGCAGATAAATATAGGATAAGATTCCTTGTTAACGCTGCAGGTTACGGTGTTCTGGGAGATTTCGAAATTGGAGATCGTAAAGAAGAAAGCGGAATGTGCGATCTCAATATTAGAGCGCTGACCGAGATCACTCATGTCTGCCTTCCTCATATGGGTAAGAATTCACGTATCATTAATCTGGCTTCAAGCGCTGCATTTGTTCCTCAGCCGGCATTTGCGGTCTATGCGGCTTCCAAATCATATGTATTAAGTTTCTCCAGGGCTTTAAACAGCGAACTGAAGGACAGACAGATCTTTGTTACCGCAGTTTGTCCGGGACCTGTTAAGACCGAATTTTTTGATGTTGCCGAAAAGTACGGAACCAGAACACTTTCTCTTAAGAAGTTCGCCATGACCACACCTCAGGTAGTTGTCAAGGAAGCTCTCAGAGACTCTTATGCCAGGAAGGAAGTGTCAGTCCCTACAACAGTTATGAAGATATTCAGAGTTATCTGCAAGATTGTTCCTCACAGGATCATAATTGCTTTAACAAACGGATTATATAAATGATCGAGGCCTAAGTAATGAACTTTTCCAGACTTTTTTCAGGTGATTCTTTTAAAGGAACTTACCGGTATCTTGATATTCAGAGAAAATATGAAATAGCAAGGATGGCTATCGGCTATATCATTGCATTTTCTTTATTTCTCGCAGGATATCTGACCACGGGAACCAAAAAGAATCTTCTGACAGTGGTAGCGGTTCTGGGCATGCTCCCTGCTTCCAAAGCACTTGTTTCCGCTATTATGTTTTGCAGGTACAAAAGCTATACCGATAAAATTGATACCAAAGGAGTTCTCTCGGCGTATGATATGGTATTTACATCCGAGAAGGTAAACTACCACATCTCACATCTGTGTGTCGGAGACGGTTGTATTATTGGTCTATCGGAAAATGATAAATTTAACGAAAATGCTTTTAAAGATCATGTTCAGGCTTTTCTTTCCGCTGAAAAGATCGGGGACATGACCATAAAAGTATTTACCGATAAGAAAGCTTATATGAACCGTATCGCGTCTCTATCAGCTTCCGATAAAACAGATGCTGCATGCATGAAGGTTTTAAAACAGATCGTTTTATAAAATGAAACAGATAACAGTCACAAATGAAATGGCATCCCAGCGTCTTGATAAATATCTTCAAAGACTTCTTCCGGCATGCCCCAAAAGCCTTTTATATAAACAGCTTCGCAAAAAAAACATAACACTGAACTCATCAAAAGCCACAGGCAGTGAGCTGGTAAAAGCAGGAGATGTGATCAGTGTTTTCTTTTCCGATGAGACATATGAGAAGTTCGCAGCTGGTGAAGAGATAAATACCGGAGTTTTTGAGAAGGCTTTTTCAGTCTTAAAGGGAATAGAACCGGTCTACGAAGATGACAGAATGATCGTTTTCAATAAGCCTGCAGGTATTTTATCCCAGTCCGTTGAAAAAAACGATCTTTCGGTCAACGAGTATCTGGTGGGATATCTTCTTGAAAAAGGATTTGTTTCCAAAGAATCTCTTATGCATTTCAGACCTTCCGTATGTAACAGGCTTGACCGTAATACATCCGGGCTTATCCTTTGCTCCAAAACTTTGGAAGGCTCAAGGTATCTTTCCGATAAGATCCGGGAAAAGGATCTTGAAAAATATTACCTTGCACTTGTATCGGGAAGATTTAATGCTCCTTCCACAGATATAAAATATGTTATCAAGAATGAAAAAGAAAACCGGCTTGAATTCGTAACTCCCGATACTCCCGGAGCGATGATGATCAAAACCGGTTTCGAAGCCGTTAAATGCGGCGACAGGATTTCTCTTGTAAAAGTAAGACTCTATACCGGCAAGTCCCATCAGATAAGAGCGCATTTAAGTCATCTCGGTTTTCCTATACTCGGTGACAGAAAATACGGAAACGAGAACTCTTATTCGCAGGCTAAAAGACAGATGCTTCATTCTTACAGGACTGTACTTGAAGATGGGATAGATATCACAGCACCCTTACCCGCCGACATGAGACATATCGTTGATAAAGAATTCGGATCTTTAGAGGAAGTCCAATGACCACATGGAAATCAAGGGGACTGAGAGGATCCACCCTCGAAGACCTTATAAACAGAAGCAACGAAAAATATGATGAGGCCGGACTTGCCCTTGTACAGAAGATCCCTACACCGATAACCCCTATCAATATAGATAAGGCTACCAGACATATAACTCTGGCATATTTTGACCAGAAGAGTACGGTTGATTACATCGGTGCGGTTCAGGGGATCCCCATATGTTTTGATGCTAAAGAGTGTGCAACAGACACATTTGCTTTAAGCAACATTCATGAACATCAGGTCACATTCATGAGGAAATTCGAAAAGCAGGGCGGTATAGCATTCTTTCTGATCTATTTTACGGGAAGGGAAGAGCTGTATTATCTGCCTCTCCAAATGCTTGAGTTCTTCTGGGAAAGAGCCGAAAAAGGCGGGCGTAAATCCTTCAGGCATGATGAGCTTAATCCCGACTATATTATCAAAGAAACTCCCGGAATTCCCGTTCCGTATCTTGACAAAGTAAATCAGGATCTTGCTGACAGACCCGAATAAACAGCAAAACTCCCTCATGTATTTGAGGGAGTTTATTAAATTACCTAAAAAGTCACAAATTTTAATTTTTAAAATCTTTATAAACATCGTTATATTGATACAATATACGAGTATGGGTCTATTTTTCATTTGGAGGAATAGTATGGGGTTGATAAGAACTAACGATAAATGTATCGGATGTAACAAATGTATCAGAGCATGCAGCTGTATCGGAGCAAATGTTGCCAGAGAAAAAGAAAGAGGCAACATTATCGAGGTTGATCCCAAAAAGTGTATCGCGTGCGGTGCATGTCTTGATGCCTGTGAACACGGTGCAAGAGAATATGAGGATGATGTAGAGAAGTTTTTCGAAGATCTGTCCAAGGGGCAGAAGATATCCGTTATTATAGCACCGGCATTTCTTGCCAATTATCCTCGTGATTACAGTAAATATCTCGGAATGCTCAAAAAGCTCGGCGTTAACCGTTTTATCAGTGTCTCTTTCGGTGCGGATATAACGACATGGGCTTATATCAAATATATTACCGAGAATAAATTCTACGGCGGTATCTCACAGCCTTGTCCCGCCGTTGTCGGATATATAGAAAGGTATCTTCCCGAACTTCTCCCTAAACTAATGCCCGTACACTCGCCTATGATGTGTACCGCGGTTTATGCGAAAAAATACCTTAAGATAAATGATAAATTCGCATTCATCAGTCCCTGTATTGCCAAAAAGAACGAGATCGACGATCCGAATAACCAGGGATACATCGCATATAATCTGACTTTTTCAAAACTTGTTGCTTATCTGAAGGCTCATCCCGTAAGCGGAGCTCAGCCTTATACCGATGAGATCGAATACGGTCTGGGATCCATTTATCCTATGCCCGGCGGTCTTAAAGAGAATGTCTACTGGCTTCTCGGAGAAGATGCTCTTGTCCGTCAGATGGAAGGAGAGCACCATATGTATGAGTATCTCCGCCGTAATAAGGATCGTATCAAGAACGGCAAGACCAATTATCTTTTTATTGATGCCCTTAACTGTACCAACGGCTGTCTTTACGGAACCGGTGTTGATAATCGTAAAACCATGAATGAAGAGGTTTTCGAAACCATTCAAAAGGTTAAAGCAGACAGCAAAAATGCATCGAAGAAATCCGCATGGGGCAGAAATCTTACTCCCGCCAAGAGGCTTGCGGCTCTTAACAAACAATTTGCCGATCTTAATCTGAATGATTTCATCAGAAAATACACGGATCGAAGCAAAGACTGCGTATATAAGATCCCTTCCGAATCCGAGATCGATCAGATCTTCAACAAGATGAGGAAAACAACCGAAGAAAAGCGACATATCGACTGTACCTGCTGCGGGTACAATTCATGTCGTGATATGGCAATCGCTATTTACAACGGCTTCAGCCACAGACGCAATTGCGTTCACTATATCAAAGACAGAGCATATGAGGAGAAGGATAAGGCAGTTGCCCTCAACGAAGAAGTTCAGAGAGCACACGATGAACTGAGGGTTAAGAAAGACAGTCTCGGAGAAGGTATCAACAACAATTTTAATAATCTTCTTGATTCGATCGATCAGATTCAGAAGATAAGTGATGATAACGCAAAACAGACCGGTAAGATATCCGAGTATATGCTTGAAGTCGATAGATTTGCCGAGAATCTGAGAGAAGTACTGTCCAAGATCGAAGGCTATCTGGAAAAGCTTGATTCAAATAATGCGGATGTTATTGCAATCTCAAATCAGACTAATCTTCTTGCATTAAACGCTTCCATTGAAGCTGCACGTGCGGGAGAGGCCGGAAGAGGATTTGCCGTCGTCGCAGATGAGATCAAAAATCTTGCGGAAAACTCCAATGATACCGCCAATGACTCCAATAAGAACAACCAGGATATAAAGGAAACCATCAGTAATCTGATAGAAGAATCCGAAAGACTTGCGACCATTGTAAAGAAAGTAAATACAAGAGCAGAGAACCTGGTCGCTTCGTCCGAAGAAACAGCAGCTTCCATAAATATGATGACTTCGGTCACGGAAAACGTAGAAAACTCTTTAAAACAGTTGCTTAATTCGTTTTAAATTTGATTACAGACAAAACCCCGTTCTGTAGCGGAACGGGGTTTTGTTATTTATATCTTTCTAGAGAAAATAATCCTCTCTGTCTTTATATGAAACATAGATATATACATGATAATCAGCCCAATAGGACTCACTGACTTTAACGGATAAAGATAAATTATGACTTAACCTGATATCGGGATATATTCCGTCTTCGGATCCTGTGCTAAGATACTCATTTATGCTCTCATCGATAATACTGAGATCGGGAAGATCCTCTTCCGGGAATGTGGCATACAGTATTTCTTTTAAGATTTCGTAATCATCATCTTCATACAGATCATAACTGATTGTCACATAACTGTCTTTGATCCTATCTTCTTTAATGTCAAAATTGACTCTGACCGAATTGCTCAGATAATTATCGGAAGTATCTACGAAATCTATGAATTCGTATCTGTGATCATAAACCAGATGATTGGGACTGTCTTCCAAACCGAGAGGGGCAAGCGCTGCGATCTTGGATTCTCTATAATCCGGAAATAATGTATTATATACATCAATCCTGGCGAAGGTGTGATCGATCAGCCATAAAGCAAAAGCGATTATGTATGCATATTTGATCAGGTAAATTATGAATTTGGGTTTGATCTTCCTGACCGCATAGCTTTCCGTGGATACATATTTGCGATAATTGGAAGGAATGATCAGTTCTTCTTCGGTATTCTTTTTTTCGTTATATCCGTTAAAATGTTTTTCGTTTTCATATATATCATCGGATTCTTTACAATCCGTTAAAGTTTTACGGATCCTAAAACTTCCCTTATCGATATATCTGTCGATTTTGCTGATCAGTTTTGAATAATAGGCGTGAACCTTTTGTTCGTTTTTTTCTACGGAGGAAAAAGGCCATTTTTTATATATATTTACACGAACGAGCATCTTTATTACATAAAATGTACCGTTATCGTTAACGTAGATTTTTTCTCTGCCGATGTTATGGATCAACAAATATATAAGACCGCAGGGGATCGAGATTAAAAGAACTATATCTCCTACAAACAGAATAGCATTGCCTTCTATAAGGTGAATATAGGGGGTATATTCACTCAGCAGGATAAGCGAAAAAGGAAGGCACAATCCCAAAACGAGCAGATCAAATAAAGTGGATTTTAAAATGGCGGATACTATCCCGACAGCCTTCAGCTTCGTACTGTTTTCATCGGGAAAATAATATTCTTTATCCTTGATCTCGGATTTAAATATATCTTTGTCATATGAAAAACTTGTGGTCTGCTCTTTGCCAAAATATACAGATTCCATTTCGCATCCTTTCAGAGGCCAAATTATCAAAAGATACCTTGTTTTATCGGTGTTTTTTTGTTGACATAGGTGAGATCAGTCTGTATAATTCACTATATTAGCATGTTAGCACATTAGCATAGTAAAGTGTGAAACATTTAATTCGTGAAACATTCTTATTGTACCATGAACCAGGAAAAAGTGAGAGATTTATGAGCAATTACAAGAATAATTTACTGCATACTCCCGATGGCGTAAGGGATATTTACGGCAAGGAATATGACAATATCAAGTTCGTAAGAAAGACCATATCCGATGTCATATCATCCTACGGATATACGGACATCCAAACGCCTTCTTTTGAGTATTTCGATGTTTTTTCCAAAGAAGTCGGAACGATTCCTTCGAGAGAGTTATACAAATTCTTTGATAAAGAAAACGAAACACTTGCCTTAAGACCGGATTTTACTCCATCTATCGCAAGGTGTGCCGCAAAATACTTCATGGATGATGACAGAACCCTCAGGTTTTCCTACATTGGTTCTACTTTCCAGAATATATCCTCTCTTCAGGGAAAATACAGTGAAGTGACTCAGGAAGGTGTCGAACTTATAGGAGACGGAAGCGTTCAGGCAGATGCCGAAATGGTATCACTTCTTATTGAAAGTCTTATTAAGACAGGCCTTGAAAACTTCAGAGTTTCCATCGGTGAAGTTGATTATTTCAAGGGACTTTGTACTGAAGCAAAGCTTTCTCTTGAAGATGAAAGTGATCTGAGAGATCTTATCTCTTCCAAGAATCCCATTGCCGCTTCGGATCTTCTCGGCAAACTGGATATCAGCGATGAGATGAGGGATAAGCTTCTTCGAATTACCGATACCTTTGCCGATCATTCTATGCTTTCGGAACTTGCGGTTTCTGCAGGAAACGATATTTCCAAGAATGCCATCGAAAGACTCAGTAAACTCTTTGAACTTCTCAAGATAAGAGGATATGATCGTTATGTATCCTTTGATCTGGGTATGCTGTCCAAGTATCAGTATTATACGGGCATAGTATTTAAAGCATTTGCACTTGGAGCGGGTTCTCCCATAGCGATGGGCGGCAGATATGATTCTCTTTTATCATATTTCGGAAAAAATGCGGCTGCAGTCGGTTTTGTCATATTGCCGGATGAAGTTGAAAAGCTTCTTGAAAGACAGGGTTATAACTTCCCGGCTGAGCCTGAAGCAACTGAAGTATTTTATAAAGCAGGAGATGATGCTTCTTATGCCGAGGCTGTAAGAAAAGCTGCGGATATCAGAAATAACGGCGGTATTGCCAAGATATGTGCCGGCAAATGACCTCAGAATTTATAAATCGGAGATATATATGAACAGTTACGACGATTATCTAACGTTTGCCCTCGGTAAGGGCCGTTTATCCAATAAAACAATGGAACTTTTCGAAAAGATCGGTATTACCTGTGAAGAGATGAAAGATCCTTCTTCCAGAAAACTGATTTTTACAAGCGAAGAAACAAAGACCAGATTTTTCCTTTCAAAGGGACCCGATGTTCCCACATATGTTGAGTACGGTTCTGCTGATATCGGAGTTGTGGGAAGAGATACCATCCTTGAAGAGAACCGTAATGTTTATGAGATACTTGATCTCGGATTCGGAAAATGTAGGATGTGTGTATGCGGTCCGCATTCGGCCGCCGAAAAGCTCCTCCATCATGAGAGGATAAGAGTTGCCAGCAAATACCCCGTAATTGCCAAGGAGTATTTTAATAATAAGAAGAATCAGACGGTAGATATAATTAAGCTTAACGGCAGCGTAGAACTCGGTCCCATCGTAGGCCTTGCCGATGTTATAGTAGATATCGTCGAAACCGGATCTACCCTCAGAGAAAACGGACTTGAAGTTCTTGAAGAGATCTGTCCGCTTTCCGCAAGGATGATAGTCAACCCTGTAAGTATGCAGCTTAAAGGGGACAGGATCAAACAACTTGTCCTTAAACTTAAAGAACAATTATAAAACCTGGAGGTTTGTATGAAGATAGTGAATTTGACTCCGGATTCCATAGCGGAGATACAGAGCGCACTTTTAAAGCGCTCCCCCGCTCAGTATACGGAATATGAATCCAAAGTAAATGAGATACTTGCAAATATCCGTGAAAACGGAGATAAGGCTCTTTTCGATTATACTGAAAAGTTTGACGGATATCACCTTACCCCTGAGAACATCAAAGTAACCAGAGCTGAGATAGAAGAAGCTTATACCAAGCTTGATAAGGATTATATTGAGGTTCTTAAAGAGGCAGCATCCAATATCAGGCAGTTCCATGAAAAGCAGCTTCGTAACAGCTGGTTTGAGACCAAACCTGACGGAACCCTTCTTGGAATGAAGATAACCGCTATTGAAAGACTGGGAGTATATGTTCCCGGAGGAAAGGCGGCATATCCTTCTTCCGTTCTTATGAACATAGTTCCCGCCAAAGTAGCCGGTGTTGACCGTATAATCATGTGCACGCCTCCCGGAAAGACCGGAGTCATTGATCCCGGAACTCTTGTTGCCGCAGATATTGCCGGTGCCGATGAGATTTACAGAGCGGGCGGTGCTCAGGCAATCGGAGCAATGGCATTCGGAACCGAGTCAATACCGAAGGTTTACAAGATCACCGGTCCCGGTAACATATTTGTAGCCCTTGCCAAGAAGGCTGTATACGGATTTGTAAGCATTGATTCCATCGCAGGTCCTTCGGAAGTCATGGTACTTGCCGATGAGGCCGCTAATGCACACTATGTTGCCGCAGATCTTTTAAGTCAGGCTGAACACGACGAGCTCGCAAGTGCTATACTTGTAACTACGGATAAAACTCTAGCCGATAAGGTAAACGAAGAGATAGAAGGGTATCTTAAGACTCTTTCAAGAGCTGAGATCATCAGAAAATCCCTTGATAATTACGGATATATCCTTATTGCCGGCAATATGGATGAAGCTATAGATACCGTTAACACCGTAGCAAGTGAGCACCTTGAGATCCTTACGGCCAATCCCTTTGAGGTTATGACTAAGATCAGAAATGCGGGTGCGATTTTCCTCGGCGAATATTCATCAGAACCTTTGGGTGACTATTTTGCAGGTCCCAACCACATCCTTCCCACCAACGGAACCGCAAGATTTTTCAGCCCCGTAAATGTTGATGATTTCATTAAAAAGAGTTCGGTTATATACTATTCAAAAGGAGCACTTGAGCGTGATTCCGAAAAGATTCAGCTTTTTGCCAAAAACGAAGGACTCACAGCACACGCAAACAGCATTAAAGTCCGTTTTGAGGACTGATAAAGGAGACTAAAAATGCCTGCAAAAAAGATCAGAAAAGCAGATGTTTCCAGAAAGACCGGAGAGACCGATATTAAGATAAGCCTTAATATCGATGGAACCGGCAAGAACCAGGTAAAGACAGGTATCGGATTCTTTGATCACATGTTAACCGCATTTTCCAAGCACGGATTATTTGATCTGAAATGTTCCGTTACAGGTGATCTTGAAGTAGACGGTCATCATAGCGTTGAGGATACAGGTATTGTCCTTGGAGCGGCTATTAAAAAAGCAATAGGAGATAAGAAGGGCATAAACAGGTACGGATATTTCGTTCTTCCCATGGATGAAGTATTGGTACTTTGCAGTATAGACCTCTGTGACAGACCCTATCTCGGATTTGAATATGACTATAAAGTGCCCATGATCGGTGAACTTGATACCGAACTTGTAAAAGAATTTTTCTATGCTATTAGTTATTCCGCGGGCATGAATCTTCACTTCAAAGTTTTATCCGACGGAAATGCACATCATGTAACCGAGGCTATGTTCAAGGCATTTGCAAAGGCACTTGATATGGCTACAATTTGCGATCCCAGGATCACAGGAGTTCTCTCAACGAAAGGAGCTCTGTAATGTACGTTAAAAAGTTTCTGCCCTGCATCTATCTTAAGAACGGAAGTGCAGTGGCATCAGAAGAAGACGATTCCATCATCGAGGCAGATGCTTATTCCCTTGCTATGAAATTCTGCAGGGATCTTGCAGACGGTATCATTATTCATGATCTTTCCGAAGGAATGGGTGATGAAGCACATGATGAAGCGCTTCAGGTAATACGTGCAATATGCGGAGACAGTGAAGTTCCCGTTTATGCTACCGGTAATATCAAACGTCTGGAGGACGTAAAGAAACTAATCTATGCGGGATGTTCGAAGGTTATTCTTGATTACGATAAAGAGGTAAATATTCTTCTTACATCAGCCGCAAGCGGAAGATTCGGAAGAGACAAGGTATATGCGGCAGTCTCTTACCCTCAGACGCTCACAACTCAGGTAGAATCTCTGGACAGAAGTCTTCTTATCGGAACCGATACCAATTATCATTCCGGTGACGACAAAGATACCGGAAGTGTAGCTGATTATGCGGTTAAGTACTGCTCCGGTGTACTTCTTAAGAATATACATGCTCTTGATGTTATCGAAGGAGATATCGATCTTCCCATAATAATCAGCGCGAAAGATCTTGCTTTTAATAAAATAATTGAATTTCTCAAGAAAGATTCTGTAGCCGGTGTAACGGGTAATGTGATCTCTCTTAATTCGGGTGAGATTTCTTCGATCAAAGATATCTGCACTGAAAACGGCATAGTTGTAAGACGCCTTGAGAGCAAGATAAAGTGGGCTGATCTTAAAAAAGGTCCCAATGATCTTATACCTGTTGTAGTACAGGATTATAAGAACAATGAAGTCCTTATGCTTGCTTATATGAATGAAGAAGCATTCCTTAACACCATCTCCACAGGTCTCATGACTTATTATTCAAGAAGCCGTGAAGAGCAGTGGGTTAAGGGCGAGACGAGCGGACATTATCAGTATGTAAAATCACTTACCGCTGATTGCGATAAAGATACCATACTTGCCAAGGTTTCACAGGTTGGTGTAGCATGTCATACAGGAGCCAGATCATGCTTCTTTAATGAGATTACCGGTAGCGATGAGGTCGACGAAACCAATCCTTTACAGGTATTTGAGAAGGTATATGATGTGATCAAGGATCGTAAGTTACATCCTAAGGAAGGTTCTTACACCAATTATCTGCTTGATAAAGGACTTGATAAGATCCTCAAGAAAGTGGGAGAGGAAGCGACCGAGACCATTATTGCCGCAAAGAATCCTTCCAATCAGGAAGTTGTTTATGAAATTAGCGATCTGTTGTATCATTTAATGGTACTTATGGCAGAGAAAGATATTTCCTGGGAAGAAGTAACAAAAGAATTAGCCGGAAGATAATATATGAGTCAGGATAAATTGTTTTTGTCCAATGATATTTTAATGTCAGTGGAAAAACCTGAACGTTATATCGGGCACGAAGTGAATTCATGCATAAAGGACCCTGATTCTGTCAGGGTCCGTTTTGCGATGTGTTTTCCCGATGTATATGAGATAGGAATGAGTCATCTGGGGATCCAGATACTCTATGATATGTTTAACTCTTTTGACGATGTATGGTGTGAAAGAGTCTATTCGCCGTGGGTTGACCTTGATAAGGTCATGCGTGAAAATAACATACCTTTATTCATGCTGGAATCACAGGAGCCGGTTAAATGCGCGGATTTCCTCGGCATTACCATTCAGTATGAGATGTGTTACACAAACATCTTACAGATCCTTGATCTATCCGGGATTCCTCTGGAATCCAAGGACAGAAAAGATGATGATCCCATTGTGATCGGCGGAGGCCCCTGTACGTATAATCCTGAACCAATAGCGGATTTCTTCGATATTTTCTATATAGGTGAAGGTGAGACCAGATACCGTGAACTTATCGATCTTTATGAGAAGTGCAGGGATGAAGGATATTCGAGAGATGATTTCCTGATCAAAGCAGCTTCTATACCCGGGCTTTATGTTCCAAGGTTCTATAATGTCGAATACAATGAGGACGGAACTCTTAAATCTTTTGAACCGTCCTGTGACGGTATACCCAAGAAGGTCAGAAAAGAGGTTGTTAAAAACCTTGATGACACATATTACCCCAAAAAGCCTGTCGTTCCGTATATCAGATGTATCCAGGACAGAGTTGTTCTTGAGATAATGCGTGGATGTATCAGAGGTTGCAGATTCTGTCAGGCCGGCGAATTGTATCGTCCCGTTCGTGAGAGGAGTGTAGATAAACTTCTTGAAACAGTTTATGCAATGCTGGATGCAACAGGATATGAAGAAGTCTCACTCAGTTCCCTTTCTTCGTCCGATTATACTCATCTCCCCGAACTTCTTGATAATCTGATAGAAGAGTGCAGTAAGAGAAAAGTAAACATTACTCTTCCTTCACTTCGTATTGACGCATTTTCTCTTGATGTCATGAATAAAGTTGAAGACATCAAAAAATCTTCAGTTACCTTTGCACCCGAAGCAGGCTCACAGAGACTTAGGAATGTTATTAATAAGGGACTTACCGAAGAAGATATATTATCGGGAGCAGGCCAGGCAATACAGGGGGGATGGACCAAGTTTAAGTTCTATTTTATGCTGGGACATCCTTTTGAAACAGACGAAGATATAGAAGGGATCGGCGACCTTGCCAATAAGGTTGCTGCCGAGTTCTTTGAATTGGTTCCCAAGGATAAAAGGACCAACGGGCCTATTTCGATCACTGTAAGTACTTCGTTTTTTGTTCCCAAACCTTTTACAGCATTTCAGTGGGCTCCTCAGTGTACCCAGGATGAATTTATAAGAAAAGCTTATGTATGCAGGGGCGGAATAGCAAATCAGCTTAATCAGAAACGTATACATTATAACTGGCATGATGCGGATACAAGTGTAATAGAAGCTCTTTTGGCCCGTGGTGACAGAAAAGTTGCTGCGGTCATAAAGAAGGTCTATGAAAAGGGCGGTATTTACGATGCCTGGTCCGATTATTATAAACATGACAGGTGGATCGAAGCCATAGAAGAGACCGGTCTGTCACTGGATTTTTATGCTTTCAGGGAAAGAGGAGACGATGAGCTCTTCCCCTGGGATTTCATTGATATAGGCGTAAGTAAAGCATTTCTGCTTAAGGAATATAAAAAAGCGGCACGGGGTGAAATAACCTATAACTGCCGCCATCAGTGCAGCGGATGCGGTGCCGCTTCTTTTGGCGCGGGTATTTGTCCCGGTGTTGTCAAGAATGGTAATTAATCCCCGAATTACTGTATTTTTCATGGATTTTCCGTTAAAATATAGATATCGTTATATTTCATCTGTTTAAATCCGGGGGTATCAGATGGACAAGTATAAAATTCTTATTTGCGGAAAACAAAACATTATCATTGATGATTTCTTTCATCATCTTTCTAATGATTATGAACTTCTGACCACTTCGTTTCGTTACGAAGATATCGTCAGACATGTCAATATCTTTCATCCCGATTTATTCTTATTGTGTCTAAACGGTGAGAGCAGAGACGATCTGAATGTAATGATCGAACTGAAAAGGATCTTCACCAGAGAAAGCATAATCGTATTCATAGCCGGATCCCGTGAAGATTGTGAATTCTTTCGAAACACCGTTGTATATATGGCAGAAGAATCATTTGAAAAGCCTATATCAATTTCCAACATAAGGACAAGGATAAACGAATATATGGAAGATAAGAAGAGGATAGCTATTGATGAAGCAAAGCTTCAGGCAGAACTGGAAAAGATCAAAGAACAGCGCAGACGTAAACATGTTCTTGTGATTGACGATGATCCGATCATGCTTAAAGTTGTAAAAGAACATCTTCATGAAAAATATGATGTTGCTACAGCCATAAGCGGAAAGCTCGCTTATAAATTCCTTGAATCCAAGAAAACGGATATCATTCTTCTGGATTATGAAATGCCCGATGAAAGCGGTCCGGAAGTTATGATCAATTTAAGAAATATGGAAGAGCTTGCAAATACACCCATAGTATTTTTGACCGGTGTATCGGATAAGGCCAAAATAACCGCCGCCCTTTCATTAAGACCGCAAGGTTATATATTAAAGCCCATAGACAAAGATAAGCTTATTGGAACAATTGAAAAATTCGTAGGTTGATCATATGGCAAATATTTCTTTAACCGATCTGATATCAATTGACATGCTTGAACAGATATGCGCTTCCTGTTATATGTATTCGGGCCTGTCCAATTATATATCCGATGCTGAAGGGGAACCCGTTACCGACAGCAATTATTTTTATATGTATATATCTTCCGCTACTAACGGTAGTGTGGATGATGCTGCGGTTAAAGAATATGTCTCAACTCTTGCTTATAATACCGTAAGAACAGGCAACTATATATTCTATGATTATCAGTTCGGCATCAGCATATTCGCTATACCGATCAAATATGATGATGAAGTTCTTGGATGTATGATAGGAACCGGTGCGATAAGAACACAGGAAAATAAGGATATTGATTCTGTTCAGTTCTTTTCAAGAGAACATATTGATCTCGCCGCCAAATATCTTTCTTCTAACGTAGATATTATCTCAAGAATTGCAGCCGGAAGGCTTAAGGCTATCGATGCTGAGATCAAATCATATATATCCGCCGAAGAGATTCAGCATAATGCGGAAACCATACAGAAAAATGCTGATATGAGATCGGATTTTCTGGCTAATATGAGTCATGAGATCCGAACTCCGATGAATGCCGTTCTCGGCATGGCAGAAATGAGTTTAAGGGAAGATCTGACTCCCGCCGCAAGAGAGTATATAACTCAGATCAAATCCAGCGGTTTGTCTCTCCTTAATATTATCAATGATATTCTTGATTTCTCTAAGATCGATTCAGGAAAAATGGATATTGTTGAAGATGAATACGAACCCTTGTCCATATTTAATGATACTACCAATATCGTATCTACCAGGATCGGTGCCAAAAAGATCGAATTAATCCTGAATATTAATCCTTCATTTCCCTGTAAACTGATCGGTGACAGTCAGAGAATAAAACAGGTTCTTATAAATCTGTCCAACAATGCCGTTAAATTTACAAATAAAGGACGTGTTAAGATCAGTCTGGATTACGAAATTTTGTCCGATGACATGATCAATATGAGGATCAGTGTTTCCGATACCGGAATAGGTATTAAAAAGGTCGATCTTGAGAAGATATTTGAGTCTTTTTCACAGGTGGATTCCAAAAGAAACAGAAATGTTGAAGGGACCGGTCTGGGACTTGCCATAAGCAAACGTCTTATAGAGCTGATGAACGGTACCATAAATGTTGAATCCGTATATGAAAAAGGAACTAAATTCACTATCATAATTCCTCAGAAAATAGTTGATCATTCTCCGATCATTTCCGTAAGAGATTGTGATTCGTTCATGGTTAGCGGTCTCTTTTCAAACAAATATCTTGCAAGACAGTTTTATCGTGATGCCAAAAATCTCGGTGTATTCTACGGTGCTTTGATCAACTTGTCCTCAATAAAGGATTTAACCGTAAATTACAGCGATGTCCTTAAGAATAAAAAGCTCTTTGTTTTCTTTGACGAAGAGATGTATCTTCCTGAAATGGAAAGATTGATCAATAAAAATCAGGATATTACATTTATTGAATTATCTGATCTTACTTCGGATTATAAAACAAAGAAGAGCAATTTCAGGATCATCAAAAAACCTTTGTCTTCCCTGACGATAGCTATGGCTCTTAATAACGAAGAGATCAGGATCACCAGAGATGACAGAGCCGCTCAGTTTGATTACACCGCTCCGGATGCGAAAGTACTGATCGTTGATGATAATGAGATCAACCTGAATATCGCGGAAGGCCTTCTTGAGCCGCTTAAAATGCAGATCACCAGGGCTTTGGGAGGCAAAGAGGCCATTGACCTTATAAGTACATGTAAATTTGATCTGATACTTATGGATCATATGATGCCGGAGATTGACGGAATAGAAACTACCAGGATCATCAGAAGACTTCACAAGGAATACGACGAAGTCCCCATCATCGCACTGACCGCCAATGCGATGGAAGGCAGTAAAGATATGTTTTTGTCCGAAGGTATGAATGATTTTATCGCCAAACCCATTGAAGTGATAAGTCTGGTAAATACTGTCAGGAAATGGCTTCCCGTCGAAAAGATCAAAAAAGATATAGTTATTTCCGAGATTAATGAACCTTCTCAAGATGAATCTCAATATGAAGATCTGTATAATCTCGGAGATCTTGATGCGGAAGCTGCAATCAGGCTTTTGGGAAGTGAAAAGATGTATTATAACCTTCTCAGAGAATACCATAAAGCAATTCCTTCAAAATCCGCACTTATAATGGAGCATCTAAATAATAAAAACTGGCCGGGCTTTACGGTGGAAGTTCATGCGTTAAAATCACTATCAAGGCAAGCCGGTGCTCTTGAACTTGCGGATATGGCTGCGGAACTTGAAAAAGCAGGCAATGACAGAAATATTGAATTTATAGAGAGATATACTGAGCCGATGCTCCATAAATATCTGTCTTATGAACCTCTTATCGGCAGTCTGTTTGCTGAAAAGAAAGAAGAGCAGCATAAGAAAAAAACCAAGGTATCCAAAAAGGTTTTAAATGAGCTGTTTGATATGATGTCCATTGCTCTTGATAATCTGGATATCGACATGATGGAAGAAGTGATATCAGGTCTCGATAAGTTCAAATATGATGAACAACAAACCGCTTTGTATAAAAGATTAAAGGAAGAAGTGGAAAACATTGATATAGACGCTTGTGATAAAACCATTGCCGAATGGAAAGAACTAATCTAGGAGGTTTAAATGTCTGAGAAATCTTACTCATTAGGTATTCTATTTAATGATGAAGCTTGTAACGGGCTTACTCATGACTTTTTCGCCGGTGTCTTAAACGGATTTAAAAAGGAAGCTGAAAAAGCGGGATACGAAATTACCTTTATAAATTCACATAAAGATGCACCAAACAGGATGCGGTACTTAGACAGGATACACGCCAGAAAGATAGAAGGTGTCGCTATTATATGTTCGGATTTTAAAGATCCGGAAGTGCTTGAAGTCATCGGAAGCGATGTGCCTGTAGTTACAATAGATGAACCTATTGAAGGCGTGATATCCGTTCTTTCCGATAATGCACAGGGCATCAAAAATCTTGTATACCATATTTCAGGTATGGGACATACCAAAATTGCCTATATTCATGGTAATATGAATAGTGTAACTCAGGTAAGACTTAAGAATTTTAAGGAGTCATGTGAGAAGCTGGGAATCGACGTTCCGCCTGAATACATCAGACAATCATATTTCAGGGATCTCAATAAAACTGCCTTTGAAACTGAAGCTCTTCTGAGATTACCGGACCCGCCCACATGTATTATTTTTCCGGACGATTATGCGGCAATTGGCGGGATAAATATACTTAAGGCTTACGGAATGAGCGTTCCGGATGATATTTCCGTAGCGGCTTATGACGGCATTGATATACCTTCCAGATATGATCCTCAGATAACTACGGTAAAACAGGATATGGATGGGATGGGTAAAACAGCTGCCGATATTCTTATTAAGCTGATAGAAGCTCCGGAAGAAATAACAGATTTCAGTGATGTAATGGTTGAAACAAAGCTTATTGAAGGTCGTACCATCAAGCAAATGCTTTGGAAGTAACAGAAAGTGTTGTAATGAAAAAGATTCGTGTAAGATTTACAAAACATGGTGCAGTCCGTTATATAGGACATCTGGATGTAATGAGATATTTCCAGAAATGCATCAGAAGAGCCAAGGTAAATGTATCATATTCGGCAGGTTATTCCCCTCACCAGATCATGACCTTCGCCGCACCTCTCGGTGTCGGACTTGAAAGTGAAGGCGAATATATGGACCTTGGCATTGAAGATGAAAATCCTGATTGTGAAGCCATAAAAAATGCTCTTAATGAAGCAAGCGTTCCCGAGATCAGGATCAGATCAGTCAAAGTATTACCCGATGATGCAGGTAATGCGATGGCATCCGTATTTGCATCATCCTATGAAATAACCTTTTATGATGATAAAAAAGACGCATGTCCCGATGCAGTGAAAATGCATGAACTGATAGATAAGATGAATTCATTGGAGCATTGTATCTATCACAAAGAAACGAAAAAAACATCAAGAGATATCGATCTGAAGGAATTCATATATGAATTAAGAACCGGTGATTCAACGGATGTTCTGGTTATATATATGACAATCAATTCTTCAAGTGCGGATTCCATAAAACCCGGTTTTGTTATGGAGTACTTATTTGGATTGGATAGATTAGATCTCCCCGCAAATACTTTGAAGATAACCAGACTGGATATGTATACACAAAATGAAGACGGCAGTCTGTTATCGCTTGATGAGGTTGGAATCTAATTATATGAGCAGATCGGTTTTGCAATCATCAGTTAAAGAAAAAGCCCGGAATCTTGAATCGCTTCGCATCTCGGAATCCGGCAAACTGATAATCACTTCACTTGATAATAAGATAATCGCATTCCTTACTATATCCGGAAAAATGAGATGTATAACCGTTCTCGGGAAAATATCCGACGAAAACACTGTACCTGAAATAACTCCGGAAGATATAGTCATTGCATATGTAAAAGATGTCAAATCAGATTTGGGAGCCTGCTTTATCGAATATGCACAGGGGAAGGACGGGTATTTACCCTTAAACAAACTTCCGAAAGGCGTTATTGTCAAACAAGGAGACCTTATTCCGGTAAGGCTTACATCGCAGGCACAGAAAGGTAAAAGAGCTTCTTTTACGGCAAAGATCGATTATTCAGGCTTTGATAATTCAGAAGAGCTGAGAAATAAAGCAGCGCATCTTTCCAAATATTCTTTTCTGTACAGATCGGAAACATCCTATACAGACAGAATAAATAAAGTATTCAGACAAAATGAATACGACGAAATAGTTACAGATCTGAAAGATGTATTTGATTTATTACAAAAAGATTTTTCAAATGTCAGATTATATGATGATTTATTCGGACTTGATAAGCTTTACAGTCTGAGAACTGCTTTAAGCGAAGCACTTGATCGTAATGTATGGCTTAAATGCGGTGGGTTCCTGATATTTGATAAAACTGAAGCTATGACAGTTATAGACGTTAACAGCGGAAAATTCACGCCTGCCAAAGGCACCGATAAAGAATCCGCATATATGAACGTCAATAAGGAAGCTGCCGAGGAAATATGCAGACAATTAAGACTTCGAAATATCTCAGGTATAGTCATTATTGATTTTATTAATCTCAGTAACGAAAATGACCGTGAAGAGCTGCTTGAGATATTAAAAGAATGTTCTCAATCCGATACGGTGACCGTAATGGTTCTTGATATAACACAGCTGGGACTTGTTGAGCTGACACGAAAAAAAGAATTTCCGCCTTTATACGAACAACTTAAGTAATCTGTAAGATCTGTACGAGGGGTCAGATATATCAGTGAAAAAGAAGATATTATCCTTAAGTATAATATATTTCATTACTTTCGCATTGCTCATGGGAGCTTATTCTTTGTATGTTCAAGGCGAGATTCAAAACTCACGAAACATCTACAGGTATATCGCCAAAGATAAAGCCGATCATATAGTCACTACCGTTAATAATGTTATACTCAGAACCGGTGTAATGAATGCACTGATCCAGGACCATAACGGCGGTACCGAATTTTTTGATGCCATGTCTGATGATATCTATGACGATGTATTATTTCAGACAGGTATTGAACTGGAATATATAGCGATTGCTCCGGATGGAATAATATCCGATGTTTATCCTTATGAAGGAAATGAAGATCTGATAGGCTTTGATCTTCTCGATGTAACAAAACCCGGAAATGTTCAGTCCAAAGACGCATATAACGACGGTCTTACGATCCTGAGTCATTATTACGATCTGAACTCAAACGGCATCGGTATGACATCAACCACGCCTCTTTATATCAAGAGCGGAGGTAATTCATGGTTTTGGGGTATAGTTAAGGTCAGCATAAATCCGGAAAATTTCATTGAAGCTTTGAAATTCGACGGTTTCGGTGAAATGGGGATGAATTACAAACTATGCTATATAGATCCTCATAATACCAAACATGTTATTACTGAAAGTGTAACGCCTCTCAAAGACGAGATTAATTACCGTTTCAACGTAGGAAATCTTATTTGGGAATTATCTATCTGTCCGGATGAAGGATGGTACTCATATAAAAACTTTATTGTAGTCTTAATTGTATTCTTATGTATTTCTGCCTTGGTAGCTCTCTTTGCGAATATGGTCATCAAGATCCGTGAAGCAAATGATGAACTGTGGAAAATATCAAATATCGATAAACTTACCGGTTGTTACAATCGAAGAGCTTATGAAGAAAAATTAAAAGAACTCGGAAATGATGGTAAAATGTGCAGCAAGCTTGTTTATATTGCCGTCGATATAAACGGTCTCAAAAAAGCCAATGATAATCTTGGTCACGAAGCCGGCGATGAACTGATAAAAGGTGCTGCAACTTGTCTGAATAATTGCTTCAAAGAATACGGTAATATATTCAGAACAGGCGGCGATGAATTTGTTGCCATCGTTTACTTGGATGAAAACAAACTGGAAAAGTGTAAGGAAACTCTCGACAGATCTGTAAGCAAATGGAAGGGTGAACTGAATCTTTCTCTTTCCATGTCTAAAGGATATGCCCCGCATTATGAGTTTCCGGAAATGTCTATCACCGATCTTGCTAAGACAGCCGATCATAGAATGTACGAAGATAAACGCGAATTCTATATAAAGACCGGCCAGGACAGAAGAGGAGCACGTTAAAGAAAAAGATACATCTTCGTCTTAGAAGATGTATCTTTTTATATGTATCATTACTCTTCCATTATTTAAGGATTCCGCTGTCTGATACAGTTTTGAGTGCCTCCTCGATAACAGGGACCGTAGCTACAAGTGCCATTCTTACATAGCCTTCGCCCGAAGGTCCGAAAGATGAACCTGGAGTACATAGAACTCCGGTTTTCTCAAGAAGTTCCATACAAAATTCCATTGAATTACCATGCCCTTCGGGAACAGGCGCCCATACGAACATGGATCCTTTCGCATCGGGTATATTCCATCCGATCTTTCTCGCACCGCCGCAAAGCGCATCACGTCTTCTTTGATATTCTTTATTCTGCTCCTTAACAGAGTCCATAGGCCCGGTAAGAGCGGCTATGGCTGCCTTCTGGATAGGAATAAACATACCGAAGTCTATCTGACTTCTGAGCTTTTTAACGGCCGCTACAATGTCTTTACGGCCTACCAGGAAGCTTATCCTGGCACCGGTAACATCGTATGATTTTGACAATGAGAAGAATTCGACTCCTACATCAAGAGCTCCGTCATATTTAAGGAATGAGTTTCCGACATTTCCGTCATAAATAATATCACTATATGCATTGTCATGTACGATGACTACATCATACTTTTTAGCCCAGGCGATAATCTCATCATAGATTCCTTCTCTTGCAACGCTTCCTACGGGATTTGCGGGAAGTGATACGATCATAACCTTAGCTTTTTTTGCTACATCTTCAGGGATAGAGTTAACATCCGGAAGGAAGTTATTTTCGGCAATAAGAGGATAGTAGTAAGGAGTAGCCTCTGCCAGGAATGTACCTGCCTGAAACACGGGATAGCAGGGATCCGGAAGGAGAATAGTGTCGCCCTTGTTAAGAAGTGCAAGTGCAAGATGACCGCATCCTTCCTGGGTTCCGTAACAGCTCATGACCATATCCGGAGTTATTCCGTCTACATCATAACGCTTTTTAAAATATGCGCAGACAGCTTCAAGCATTTCAGGCATATCCCTAAGCGAATATTTCCAGTTAACTGGATCTGATGCAGCTTCGATAAGTGCATTCTTAATATGATCAGGAACGGGAAAATCGGGAGTTCCTACTGAGAAGTTATAGATCTTTTGACCTTTAGCTTCACAAGCGATTTTCTTTTCGTTCAGAGCAGCAAATATTTCTGCTCCGAAATTATCAAGTCTGTCTGCAAATTTCATTTTATTAAACCTCTGAATCTTTATTTATAAGTTTTATCAATATTCTTCTGAGTGAATAAATATGATAATAATTTCCTGCTGTGATTAAACCATAAATAAATAGTGAACCAATTAATGAAAAAAGCGAATTAATAAATGTAAGGTTCCCATTAAACAAAAACATAAAGACCCAAATCAAAAATACAATCACACAAATAATCAATGAGATTTTTTTATTAAATTTAAGATCAATATATTGCCATTTATCATCTATAAGTTCAAATCTATATGGGTGATAAGAACCAGATCCCCATCTGGAAGCCTTATAAATATATAATGTAGCAATTTTTGTATTGTCATCGAATGATTCCAATTCATAATATGGTTTATGAAAAAATTCACGAAAACAAAACAATAGACAAATTATAGAAAGTAATATAATAAAAATAAATCCCATTACTAAACCTAATATAAAGAATGTTTGTTAAGCACACTAACTATTCGTTAAATCCGCATTTTGCGAATAGTTATATATGGATGCCCCACTGCATATTTTGGCAACTGTTTCTTCCAGATCCAGTCCGGTTTCATCAATTTCGATGTCCGCAAACTTTCTGTAAAGTGGTAAACGTTCGTCATAAATATCAGCAAGCGTTTGTCCGGGCTTTAAAACGACGCCGCGGTTTTGCAGATTGCCTAATCTGTGTGTGAGTTCCTCAAGACCCAAATGCAGGTATATTATGAGTGAATTCTCACGTAAATGATCCATACCTTCGAAACCGTATACGGCGCTGCCGCCTGTAGCTATCAGGAAACCCTTCTGATTCAGGCTTTTTAAGACATTTTCTTCAATCTTAAGGAATCCCTGAACGCCGTCATCTGCAATTATCTGCTTAAGCAATCTGTTTTCACGGGACTGAATTATAAGGTCCGTATCTTCAAATTTAAGGCCGAGAGTCTTGGCAGCAATAACTCCGGCTGTGCTTTTGCCGACTCCCGGCATTCCTATCAGAACTATATTATCGTACTCTCTCATCTTGTTAATTAATTAACAGAGCTATCAACCACGTCTTTGGTCTAACTCTTTGTGCTCCATGTAGAATTTTCTCTTATCCGCGTACATCGATTCATCAGCTTCATGGAAAGCTCTCAGAACTTCTTTTGTGCTTTCTACATAGCTGTGACCGATCGCAAAGCTTACACTGTCGTGGGATGATATCGCTTCTCTGAGTTCGGATACTTTATTAAGTACTTCCTCTTCGGAAACATCTTTGAGAAGAACAAAGAATTCATCTCCGCCTGCCCTGAATATTTCATAGCCGACAAATACACCCTGAAGAACAAGTGCAGCATTCTTAAGAAGAAGGTCACCTGCCTCATGACCTTTGGTATCATTAACTCTTTTAAGTCCGTTCAGATCCGCGAAAACAACACCCAGAGGATGAACCGTCTTGTCTTTATCTTTGACAAGCGAATCAACTCTGTCGTTCATTGCATTACGGTTAAATACTCCGGTAAGCAGATCGACGGTACTGAGCATATGCAATCTGTTGAGCAATCTGAATCTTGATATTTCGGACGAAAGGAAAAATGTTGTGAGTTCAAGTGTTTCCTTAATACGTTCGGTATTTTTTGTTTCAAAATTCGATGCCCATATATAACCGATCAGCTCGCCTTCAAAGCTCAGCGGACAAAGAACTATATTGTAAACATGAGCTTTTGTAAGGGATTTATACCAAGCGGGATTCTTTGCGTTGATCTTTTGAAGATCTGCCACATCTTTTATGATCAGACTTTTATCGTCAGGAACGATCTCAGACCAGCTTTCAACAAGTCTGAATTGTTCTTCACCGCGCCAGTCAAGAGCTTCTTCATCAGCATCACCGGAATTTGAATGTGCAAGCATTGAGCATTTGCGATTTGCCTTATCTACCAAAAGAAGGCATACATGTCTTGCTTCGCATATTCTTCTGATATCTATAATAACTTCGTTGATCGCTTCACCGAAATCTTCGGCACCGCGAAGTTTGAAACAAGTTTTTAAAACATCCGCTGCGGTTTCTTTGGACAGATTATCAAGTATCTTGGAACCGGAATCAACGGTATTTGTCTTAAGATCATCGGAATCGAGAACGATGGTAAAGGGACCGTCATTGGTCAGGTCCACTCTCATATCGGCACCGAACTCTCCTGTCTCGGTCATGAATCCTGCTTTGCGGCACTCTTCTACTATATATTCATAAATCGGAATTGCCTGTTCAGGTCTTGCCGCATTAATAAACGCAGGTCTGTTACCGTGACTGCAATCTGCGCAAAGAGTAAACTGAGAAACGATCAGTAATTCACCACCGACTGTTTTGAGATCAAGATTTGTCTTTCCTTTTTCGTCTTCAAAAATTCTCAGACCGAGAAGTTTCTTGATCATTTTATCTGCAGTTTCAAAAGTATCATCTTTTGTGATACCACAAAGAACCAGGAATCCCTTTCCGATGAATCCTGATATTCTTTCATTTTTTCTATTGTCCTGGGAAGTTTCAATGATCGATACCGATGCATTTAAAACTCTTTGAATTACAAACTTCATTATTTCTTTTTATCTTTTTTATTTGCTTTATTAGTCTTGAAATTATCGATTACCGTTGAAATGAAAGCTTTCTTTCCCGGTCTCTTTTCCATGGGAGGAATGGGATTAATGGAACCGTCTTCATTGATGGATCCAAGTTCGATGTAGTCCCTTGTTCTGTAAGGATATCCCTTCTTCTTGAGTTTGTTTCTTCCGAGCTGTTTAAGACCGGCGTAAATGACGGCAAATACAGGTACACCGATTATCATTCCGAATACACCGAAAAGTCCGCCGAACAATGTGATTGAGAAAATGATCCAGAATCCGGAAAGTCCCGTTGATGTCGAAAGAATTCTGGGACCGAGAACATTTCCGTCAAACTGCTGCAGAGCAAGTATGAACAAAACAAATGCAAGAGCTTTTCCGGGATGCATGGGATCGAATGCAAAGATCAGTATCGTTGAAGGAATAGCTCCGAAATAAGGTCCGAAGAATGGAATGATATTTGTCACACCGACGATAATGCTTATAAGGATCGCATAAGGGATCTGCATTATCGTACATCCGATAAAACAGATAAGTCCGATGATTATCGAGTCAACGATCTTTCCGAAGAAGAATCCGATGAATGTACGATGCGTATATCTGAATGCTTCCACGATCGCATTTGCGGTCTCTCTTGAAAATGTCGCATACACGATCTTCTTGCTTCTTGCGACGTGTCTTTCCTTACTCCAGAGCACATATATGGAAATGATGAAGCCTATGATAAAGTTCCACAGCTTTAAAAGAAATTCCAGAAATCCCTGTGAAAGCGATGTGACTATCTTTCCGGTGATGGACTTGAATTTCTCGTTTACCCAGATCTCGATATCATCCGAGAATCTGTTCAGATCCTTCATGACAAATGAATTAAGATCAGGATTATCCTGAAGAAGCTTATTGGCCCATTTGGTAAGGTTATCAAGGTAAATGCTGATATTGGAAACGATGCTTAAAAGCGAAGGTATGACCTGTTTGAGCATGATCTGCACGATCGCATAAACAAGGAAAAAAGAGAAAATGATTATGACGATGATCGAGGTACCTCTTGCAAGAGGCATCTTTTTTTCATCCTTGATGAACTTTATCTTCTTGTAAAGAGGATACATCACCTTATTTTCGAGAATATTAAGGAGCGGGCTGAAAAGATATGCGATTATGAATCCCACATACACAGGAGAAAGTATCTTGTTTATACGGTTTATTCCCGCACGCAGCTGGGCATTATAGAAAAGAATATAAAATGCGAACATGCATGCAAGAAAAGTCAGAAAGACTGTAAGTCCCCATTTATAGTAATTATTGTCTAAACGGGGATTTCTCTTCTGATTTCTTATACGGCCGTCTGCATTTGTTGTAAACACATCTTTTTCTTTGTTATCATCCATAGGAATTCCCTCTCCTGCAAACTCAAATATTATATCATTAAATGTATAAAAATTCACCATCAAAAGGCCCCTGTTTTGCGCAATATATCAAGGTTTTATGATAATATATACATAAGCGGATGAATGTCCGGTCAATATGTTCAGGAGTTTATATGGCTGTTCTTAGCGATGAAAATTATCATGATGCCCAGATAAGGGACAATATCCGCAAAATGCGGCTTGTTCTGGATGAGCTTCCGCCCTGGATCAAGGACTTTTTCAGGGCCATAGAATCCAATACCTCCGCAAGGACCCGTCTCGCATATGCCTATGATATCAGGATGTTCTTCGAATTCTTAAAGGAGAACAATCCATCCCTTAAGAGCAAGGAACTTCGTGAATTCAGCATCTCCATACTTGAGAGCATTCAGAGAAGCGATATTGAGGAATATCTTGAGACTGTATCACTTTACGAAAAGGACGGACGGACCGTTATCAACGGAGAACGCGGTAAAGCACGCAAACTATCAGCTCTGCGTTCAATGTATAAATACTATTTCGAGACCGAAAAGGTATCCCGTAACACCGCAGAACTTGTTGTACCGCCCAAGATCCATGAAAAGAACATCATAAGGCTTGATGCGGATGAGGTGGCAAAACTGCTTGATATGGTAGAGTCCGGCGAAGGACTTACCGACAAGGAACTGGAATACCATAACAGGACCAAGACAAGAGATGTTGCCATTCTTACTCTTCTGCTCGGAACAGGAATAAGAGTATCGGAATGCGTGGGCATCGATATAAGGGATATAGATTTCAAGAACGGCGGAGTCAAGGTCACTCGAAAAGGCGGCAACGAATCGATCGTATATTTCGGTGATGAAGTACAGGATGCCCTGATTGATTACCTGGAAGAAAGGGAAAAGATAGGTCCGGAAAAAGGATCCGAGAACGCTCTGTTTTTATCCCTCCAGAACAAGAGGATCAGCGTAAGAGCCGTTGAAAAGCTTGTTAAGAAGTACTCTTCCAGGGTAACTTCCCTTAAAAAAATTACTCCCCATAAACTGAGGAGTACATACGGAACTGCCCTTTACAGGGAGACCGGCGATATATATCTGGTTGCCGACGTGCTCGGGCACAAGGATGTTAACACTACAAGAAAGCACTATGCTTCACAGTTCGACGACAGCAGGAAAATGGCTGCGGGTGTCGTAACGCTCAGGGAGAAGGTTCCCGAAAGAAAGAAATCCGATAAGGATACGAAACAGGATCCGGAGGAGTAAATACAGGGCCTTCATAAAATGATTACAGACCTATGACTCCTGTTATTTGTATTCCGTCGAATAATAGGTGACTGCTATAAGCTCTCCGGTGACCAGCTTATCATCATTGTACATTCCGTTCATCTGACGGAGTTCCTTAACGTAATCGGATACGGAATCGTAATGTACATCATCCATGTACTGCTTTGCGATCGAAGTGAGTGTATCTCCGGAGCTGACACGGTACATAGCCGTATATCTGTAATAAACGGTATCGCTTTCCGCATTAACGCTCTCCGCATGTGATCTGATCGCAAATGTGCCGGATACGACGGTGATCATCAATATGATAAGAGCCGCTGCAACAATCTGTACTTTCCTGTTTCTGAGATAAGCGTTCATGTTAACCTCCGAATGTATGTTCAGAACATTTGTTCTGTTTGTATTTTATCGAACATATATTCGAATGTCAACATCTTTTTAAAATTTCTTTAATCGCTCTTTTTCCATTTGAAAATAAGCTGTATTTGATTATAATCAAGTTGTATGTGTATTTAACCGTTAAAAACTGTTTATGGAGGATAATATGGTTTTCGGTAAAAAGATATTCAAAGTACTGACTTCATTTCTCTCAGCGGCAGTGATCGTAGCTTCTCTCTCACTTGTACCTGCTTTCACAGCACAGGCTGTTCCCGGTATCAATGAGCTGACCTGCCTTCCGACCGCTGCACCCGAGCTTCAGAGACCCGTAGCCGTCATGATCGATAATGACAAGATCGCATCTCCCCACTACGGACTTGCTGAGGCAGACATCGTTTATGAGATGTGCAACTCCACCGCCAACAACAGAGTCACCAGACTCATGGCTATCTATAAGGATTACGCAAACGTTGCACGCATAGGAAATATCCGTTCGACCCGTCCCACCAACATCATTCTTGCCAATGAATATGATGCCATTCTCGTTCACGACGGAGGTCCGGTTTACATCAATCCCTTTATATCTCTTTACGGACTTCCCCACCTTTCGGGCGGATTCAGCAGGATCCCCAACGGAAAACCCAGCTGGTACACCGAGTATGCACTCAGGGGTGAGATTCCCACCAGGATCGCAAGAGCCGGATATTCTCCTTACTACAGCGATCCCAATATGGTCAATCCCAGATTTAACTTCGGAACCAATACGCTTCAGGGCGGCGCACCCGCAGGAGTTGTATCCCTTCCCTTCCCTCACAACTCAACCATGCTCTATTACAACACAGCTACCGGAACTTATGATCTTAATGAGTGCGGTACCTTCGTTAAGGATGCTGAGGACTTCCAGCAGGTAACCTTTACCAACGTGATCATCCAGTGCGCAACAATGATGGAATATGACAATCACGGATATATGATCTACGGTGTCATCGGCCAGGGCGTAGGTTACTACATCACAAACGGAAGAGCCGTTGCCATCACCTGGTACAAGGATGTTCTCGGACATACCGTATTCTTCAATGCTGACGGTTCCGTTCTTACCGTTAACCCCGGCAAGACCTACATCGGAATCGTTCCCATGGATTCCTGGGGACTCGTAGCATTCTGCTAAGTAAGTGCTTTCAAGATAATGCAAAGGCCCGGATCTTCGGATCCGGGTCTTTTTTCCGTTTTATCGAAAATATGTTTGCATCTTCGAACAAATGTGCTATATTAAAAGCAAACAGATGTTTGAAAGGAGTATTTATGAGAGATTTCAATCAGCTTACCCCCAAGCAGGAACAGATCCTTGAATATCTCAAAGAAGTCATACTTGCCAAGGGATATCCTCCCACCGTAAGAGAGATAGGTGAGAAGGTTTCTCTTAAATCCACATCTTCCGTATTTTCACACCTTGAAGCCCTCGAGCGTAAAGGATATATAAAGAGAGACCCTTCCAAACCCAGGGCTATCGAGATCTGCGACGATTCATTCCAGATGGTACGCACCGAGATGACCAGCGTTCCGGTATACGGCAACGTAGCTGCGGGACAGCCTCTTCTGGCCGATGACAATATCATCGAGTACTTCCCTCTCCCCGCTTCCGAGCTTTCCAAGGGCCAGACCTTCATGCTCAACGTAAAGGGTGATTCGATGATAAATGCCGGCATTTTCAGCGGAGACCGCATCATCGTCCGTCAGCAGAGCACAGCCGAGAACGGTGAGATGGTCGTAGCCCTCATCGATGATTCCGCTACGGTCAAGACCTTCTACAAAGAGAACAACCACATCAGACTCCAGCCCGAGAACGACACCATGGATCCCATCATCGTGGATTCCTGCCAGATCCTCGGCAAAGTCTACGGAGTCATCAGGATATTCAGATAAGCAACACCCTATACAACGAAATCTATCATAATCAAAATCCCGATACCTGTGTATCGGGATTTTTACGTATATAGATAAAAAACTACCGCTCGCCTGAACATTGCAAGAACAGATCACCCGAGCACTTTCGGAACAACATTTAACAGGTCGGGAAATATACTGATGAACGGAACATCAGCACCGATAGTACCGAAGCCATACTTAGCATGAATGAACTTATATCCTGCCTTCATCGTGGCATCATAGTCACTCTGGATATCACCGACATAACATGCATCTGTAAGTTCGTTACGCTCGGCAAGAAGCTTGATATTCTCATCCTTTTGAAGAAGGTTATTTCCGTAGCACTCGATGTCCTCTATAAGATCGTCTTCTTTTCCGTAAGGGATCCTGTAATGATCGAGGAAACATTCGATATACCCCGCCTGGCAGTTGCTTACGATGTAATTGTGATAACCCATTTCCTTAAGCTTACGCCAGGTATCGGTTATCCCGTCATACATAAGACCTCCGTATTCACGAAGATAAGCAACTTCATATTCCTGGCATGCAAAGCGAAGCTTATCCCTCTCCGGTCCTTTTTCGGTAAAAGGAAAGAGAATGTCCGCAATGACATCCATGGTCTTTCCCATGACATTCTTGATATCGTCACGGGTTATAAACTTGTCAGTATAGCCTGCTTCATGGATCTTTACAGTCCAGGACTTTGCGACATTTTCCGAAGAGTCCCAGACGGTTCCGTCCATATCAAAGATAATTCCTTTTTTCATATCACAAAATAATCGGGAATCGTAGTACGATTCCCGTTTGATTCAGATCTCAACTTTTCCGGCGTCGCCCCATACTCTTTCAAGATCGTACATGGATCTTGAATCCTTATCAAATACGTGAACCACGAAATCACCGTAATCAAGAAGTATCCAGTTTGCGGTATCATAGCCTTCGATGCCCTTATGAAAAAGCCCCTTCTTTGCGAGAGCTTCCTCGACACCGTCAGAAAGTGCCTGGATCTGGGAACGGTTGGTTCCGGAACAGATTATAAAATGATCGGTAATATCGGATACGGATGAAAGATCAAGGACGGTGATATCAAGTCCCTTCTTATCTTCCATTGCATCGATTACCGCTCTTATTTCTTTGGATATATTGTCAGCCAATCAGTCTTTCCTCCAATTTCTCAAGGCTTCGTCAACCTTGATCTGATTCTTGTAATATTCGTAAGCGGCAAGTCCCGAAGGAGCAGGAACCATGCCTTTCTTTTTCACATAAGATAATACGCCTTCCATGATCCAGAGAAGTGTCTGGTCAAGATCGATGAACGCGGCATGTCGTACGCTTTCCATGATCTCGAGGTCTTTTCTGTTAGGCTCAAGAAAATCCGCGATATAAACTATCTTCTCGAGAAGAGTCATATTCGGACGTCCGACGGTATGGAATCTTATCGCATTAAGAATGTTCTCATCCTCGATACCGTACTTATCCCTTGCGACTATCGCTCCGCATTTTGCATGAAGAAGCGACTGATCATCGTATTCTTCCTGAAGCGGAGGCTGTCCTGCTTTCTCCATGATCTTGATCTGATCAGTGTGCGGAATGCACTTGGCACAGTCGTGAAGAAGACCGGCAACTCTCGCATCGGTAATGTCAGCTCCGTAAACGATGGCAAGGCATGCAGATGTATATTCGACACCGAGTGAATGCTCAAACCTCTGCTGGTCGAGATCTTTCTCAAGAGCTTTTCTGAAATTGATGATCTCTTTTTTCATGCTTTCTTAGATGCCTTGGGAAGCTCGATCTTAGGCTTGTCCTTGTTGGGCTTGTAAAGAACGATCTTGCGTCCGATGACCTGAACTACGGTCGATCTTGTTCTGCCTGCAACAATCTCCGCAAGTGACTTGGCATCGTCCTCACAGTTCTTGAGAACCGAGATCTTGAGAAGCTCATTCTTTGCGAAGAACTCATCAAGTGCCGCAATCGTCTCGGGAGTTACGGATGCTTTTCCGAGATTGAACGCGGGATCGATGTCCATTGCAAGACCTTTTAAATATGCTCTTTGTTTGCTTGTAAGTTCCATATCTTAACCTTTATTTGTAATATTCAAATGAATGACCGTAAAGTCTTACGGTATCTCCGTCCTTGATGCCGAGGTCCTCGAGCTGTTCAAGCATTCCGTTATCCTTGAGGAATCTCTGGAAGAATGCAAAACCCTTTTCGGAATCAAGATTGGTATAACCGAGCATCTTCTCGATCCTGGGACCTTCGATAACGTACTCATCTTCCTCATCATCAAAGTAAACGGTGTAAGGCTCTTCGGTTATCTTAAGGTTGATCTCGGGATCGTATTCCTGTTCGAAGACTATCTGCTCTTCGGGAAGTGTCTTAAGAAGTTCGAATGCCGCTCTGAGAAGTTCCTTTATTCCGTCTCCCGTAGCAGCGGAGATCGTATATATCTTAAGGCCTTCCGGTTCAAATGCATCCTTGAGAGCTTTGATGTTATCCTCTGCTCCTTCGTATGATGCGAACAGATCCGACTTATTCGCAGCGATGATCTGGGGTTTCTTTAAAAGATCGGGATTATACTTTTCAAGTTCGGAATTGATGAGTCTGATATCCTCAACGGGATCCCTACCTTCGGTACCGGCCGCATCAACGACATGGATGAGAACCTTGGTTCTCTCAACATGTCTGAGGAACTCATGGCCGAGTCCGAGTCCGTCTGAAGCGCCTTCGATAAGTCCCGGAATATCACTTATTACAAATCCGTCTCCGCCGAGATCAACAACACCGAGATTGGGCTGAAGTGTAGTGAACTGATATCCTGCGATCTTGGGACGTGCATTGGTACATGCCGCAAGAAGGGATGACTTACCTGCATTGGGGAATCCTACAAGACCTACATCGGCAACTATCTTAAGTTCGAAGATGGTCTCAAGTTCAAGTGCGGGCTGTCCGGGCTGGGCATACTTGGGAGCCTGCATTGTTGATGTGGCGAAATGCTGGTTTCCGAGTCCTCCTTTTCCGCCTTTGAGGATGGTATATTCCATGCAGTCACCGGACATATCGATGATGACCTGTCCGCTTTCGGCTTCCCTTACAACAGTGCCCTCAGGAACCTTGAGAATGATGTCTTCTCCGTCCTTGCCGCGGCAGTTCTTCTTTCCGCCGTTTTCACCGTTGCCTGCAGCATATTTGCGTATATTTCTGAAATCGATAAGAGTATTGAGTCCCTTATCGACCTTTAAAATGACATCGCCGCCTCTTCCACCGTCTCCGCCGTCGGGGCCACCGTTTGTCACGTATTTTTCTCTTCTGAATGAGACATGTCCGTCTCCGCCCTTACCGCTCTTTAAGATAACGCGGGCCTTGTCACAGTACATATATTACCTCAAAATCTAAAAAAGGAC
>JAEEGK010002092.1_pt1 | contig 49889 bp, 32 predicted proteins | sample 8958771 | NCBI WGS metagenome assembly JAEEGK01 (sample SAMN16246547, study PRJNA631951) | gut metagenome | biome: gut microbiome; feature: rumen; material: SC-attached | host: Bos | place: Iran: Karaj | collected 2018-10 | reverse complement strand
TACAAATGGCAAAGAAGGACAATCAGCCTAAGCAGACTGAGGATGAGAACTTCAACTACATCGTCCGTATCGCCAACAGCGATATCGACGGTCAGAAGAGGACTGTCATCGGTCTCCAGAGCATCAAGGGAGTCGGAAAGAGGGTTGCCGAGATCATCGCCAAGAAGGCAGGTGTCGACCCCGCAGTCAAGATGGGATCCCTCTCCGATGAGAAGGTCGCAGAGCTCGAGTCGCTCGTCACATCCTACGTCGAGTACGCTCCCCAGTGGGCGATCAACCGTCAGAACGATTACGAGTCCGGTGCGGACATGCACCTGCTCGGAAACGACCTCGACCTCGTCCAGAAGGACGACATCAACAGGATGAAGATGATCCGCTGCTACCGCGGAATCAGGCACGAGGGACACCACAAGGTCAGAGGACAGAGGACCAGGTCCAACGGACGCCACGGACTCACAATGGGAGTCGTCAGGAAGAAGTAAGGTGGTTTGAATGGGAGATCCTAAATTTTCACGCAGGTCATACGACACCCCTTCGCACCCTTGGCAGGGCGAGAGGATCAAGGCAGAGGTCGTCCTCGTCAACCAGTTCGGCCTTAAGAACAAGACAGAGGTCTGGAAGGCCCAGTCCGTCCTGAGGAACTTCAGGAAGCAGGCAAGGGAGCTCCAGGCTCTTCTCAGGACCGGCGACGCCCAGGCGAAGCGCGAGTCCGATGCGCTCATCGCAAAGTGCGGACGCATGGGAGTCCTCCCCCTCGAGGGAGCGACCCTGAACGACATCCTCGTGCTGAAGGAGGAGGACATCCTCGGACGCAGGCTCCAGACCCTCGTATTCGAGAAGGGAATGGCATCCACCGTCAAGCAGGCGAGGCAGATGATCGTCCACGGACACATCTTCATGAACGGCCACAGGGTCACGGTCCCCGGATACATCGTCCTCAGGAAGGAGGAGTCCTCGATCGAGTACGCCCCCGCATCGCCCTTCACGGACGACATGCACCCCATGAGGATCTCTGCTGAGCAGGCAGCCGCCAACCAGGCTGCCAGGGCAGCGGCGGCCAAGGCCGAGGCAGCAGCCCCCGCAGAGGAAGTCGAGGACGACGAAGCACCCATCCCCGAGGAGGAGTGAAAATGGCAGCCACACAGAAATGGGGAATCGCGAACATCTACGCGAGCTACAACAACATCATGATCACCCTCACCGACATCACCGGAGCCGAGACAATCACCAAGGCCACCGGAGGAATGGTCGTCAAGCAGGCGAAGGACGAGTCCTCGCCCTATGCAGCACAGAGGGCAGCCGAGAAGGTCGCTGACGCCGCGAAGGAGAAGGACTTCGTCGGAATCCACGTCAGGGTCCGCGCTCCCGGAGGAAACAGGTCCACATCACCCGGACCCGGAGCCCAGGCAGCGATCCGTGCCCTCACCAGGGCCGGACTCAAGATCGGCCGCATCGAGGATGTGACCCCCGTACCCCACGACGGTACGAAGAAGAAGGGCGGACGCAGAGGACGCAGGGTCTGAGGAGGTCTGACCATGGACATTAAGATTCTCGAAATGGAGGAGAGGAAATGCAGGTTCATCCTGAGGGACGCATCGCCCGCGAAGGCCAACGCCCTGAGGAGGACCATGCTCACGGACATCCCCAAGATGGCGATCGACTCGGTGGACTTCCACCTGGGTCCCATCGACGTCGACGGTAGGGAGTTCGAGAGCATCACCCCTCTGTTCGATGAAATCATTGCCCACAGACTGGGTATGGTTCCCGTACCCACAAGGCCCGACGGATTCGAGTTCAACTACAAGGACGAGTGCACCTGCGGCGGCGAGGGCTGCCCCAACTGCACCGTCATGTACAGCCTCAACAAGCACGGTCCGTGCACCGTTCTCTCGGGAGACATGGTCCCCCTCGGTTCGGATGCCTTCAGGGTCTGCGACCCCAACATCCCCATCGTCGAGCTGGCGGACCGCCAGTCGGTGCTCATCTACGCGCACGCCGTGAAGGGCACCGCCAGGAAGCACGTCAAGTGGCAGGTCGCCAACGGAGTCGGCTACAAGTACATGCCCGTCATCTCCGTGAACGGCAAGGTCGCCGATCCCGAGGAGGTCGTCGCCGCATGCCCCAAGAAGGTCTTCGAGGTGTCCGGTGACACCGTGAAGGTCAAGGACGGCAAGCAGTACGACTGCATCCTGTGCGAGACCTGCTCCGAGATGGAGGAGAACATCAAGGTGGACTCCAAGGACACCGAGTTCGTCTTCACCTTCGAGACCGACGGGTCCCTCACCGCACAGCAGGTGCTGGACGAGGCCGTGAAGATCCTCTCCGAGAGCGCAAAGGACCTCGGCGAGAAGATCGTCGCACTCGCATCCCAGTGAAACCATTCAGCGGGGGTACCCCCGCCATCGTTTTTCTTTTACCCACGACCGTTCCGCGAAGTCGCAGAAATAATATATCTACACAATGTGCCAGGTGTAAGTGGCATCGTTCAAGCACAGGCAGCCGTCCGACACGAATCAGTCGGTGCCTGAGACGGAATCCGTACCGGAGACCCACAGTTATCAGGAGAAGCACTTCCAGCCCACGCTGAACGAACCTGTCGTGGAGACCGAGCAGTATACGGAGTACGGTGCCACGGTCAAGCCCGACCCGACCAGGGCCAGGAGCAATCCAGTAATCAGGTCCGACGTCACCGACGGCTCCGACCAGCCCGGTGAGGAGGACATGCTCGCCAAGGACAGGCTGAACCGCAGCCTCCAGGGCAATTCCGATTCAGGCACCCAGTACTCCACTCCCGACGTCGGTTCCGGAGTGTCATCAGGTTCGGAGGGATACGCGCACACCTACGGCTCCGTGGGGAGTACCAGCGCGGCGGCCTCGTCCGCCACTGCGACCGCGGCAGCGACCGCCACTGCAACATCCACGGTGGCCGCCGGAGCGGCATCCGCCGTCGTGGCGGGTGCGGGAGCGGTACTCATCGCCGTGACGCTCATCATCCCGATGGTGCTCGGCGTCCCCTCGGCCATCATATTCGAGGACATAGTCGCCACCGACTCGTCCATCTACTACAGCATCTACTTCGAGGACTACGAGGAGGGCATGGAACTCTACGTAAGTCTTCACAACAACTTCACCGACCGTACCCATACGGTGGAATCCGAGTCCTTCTCGTTCGTGGAACGGGATCTGAAACCGAATATGGAGTATACGCTGACGGTGTACGGTTCCATGTCCGCCGTACTGAAGGAGCAGGTCATAAAGACCAAGCCCAGCACGGACGTGCCGACGCTCACTGTCAACTACTGCGACTACATGCCCGAGAAGGGCGTGGTGAGCTTCTCGTCCACCATATCCGGCGACACGGCCGCATGGGGCGACTACAGGGCAGTCCTGTACGGCCAGCAGAAGGACACCGATGACAAGTACGAGATAGCCAGCGTCATGCTGGAGAGCGTGGACACCGAGCAGGACATAAGGTTCCAGCTGGAGAAGGACATGTCCTACGACGCCACGTTCGCGATAGAATGCAGCGGGGAGTACGGCACGGAGACCCTCTACTCCACGTCCATGACCGTGTACGGCACACCGTACTTCGGATTCAACGCATCCTACGATTCGGGAACAGATGTCCTGAACATCTCCAGCACGGTATACGATCCGGACGGCCAGCGCTCCGAATATTACGCAATAATGACGGTCACGAACGCATCCACAGGGGAATCCTACACCGACAGCAGGGACCTCATGTCCGGAGGATGCGAGTTCATCAACGTGTCCCACGGATACACCTTCTACGACTTCGAGGTCAGATTCCAGTGCAACGAGGGCGGCAAGTTCGTGGACATAATGGACAGGTACTTCGACTTCACCTCGTATATGTCACCTGCGATAGGCAATGTCAGCTACAGCTGGGTGCCTGATGACAGCAATACGGGATCGGCAACCGCCGGTCCAAGCAATTATGGGACACTCACGGTGACGTTCGATCTAGTGGACACCGGAAGTTCATGGACCGATCTGACGGCCGAACTCGGGAGCAAGACCGCTACCGGATTCATCCATACGGAAGCGTTCACCAATGCTGACCGTTCCATCACATTCGAGATACCCAAGTCTGAGCGCGGTTGCATCGCGCCGCTTAGCTTCTACAACGGTGACAACCCGATCACGTTCGAATATGAAGGGAGCATGGTCACATTCATAGACATCTCCCTGTTCGGCAGCGACCCGGTATTTACCTTCAGCGGTTACGAAGCGATGGATCCGTCAGGGACACTGGGCGGAGGAATCGCCATATCCTACAGTGTGAAGGACAACGATTCCATGTGGTCCGAGGAGACATACACCCTTACGCAGGGCAGCGTGACGACATCCGGATCGTTCGACCTCTCATCATCCTCCTGGAACGTCATATTCAATGGAGAACCGTTCGTTAACGGTACGGCTACCCTTACGCTCACCTGTACGCAGAAGGACAGGAACGGCGGTTCGCCGGAGACTGGCCACGTCCTGTACACCGGAACGGTGGACCTGTACGCGGGTCCGACGGCCACCCTGGGTTCGTACTCCTACGACGAATCCGCATCAACTGCTACCGTGAACCTCACCATAACCGATCAGTTCAACGCCTGGAGCAACCTCAAAGCCAATCTGGACAGGCAGACAACTACGCCTTCCGGAACGAACAGCATCACCTGCAACGGGGCTCCTTTGTCCAACACAGTGACGTCAATCGAGTTCCCCCTGGTCTCGTCCCAGGACGGGAACATGCTCAACACGCCGCTGGTCTTCAGCCTGTGGATCATGGGTGACGAGGAGGTCAAAGTGTTCGAATCCGCGGACACGATAACCTTGCCGTTCTCAGACATGGACGGTTATTCGGTGGATGCGAGGGATCCCAGCACCGGAAGGGGTCTGGACTTCACATTCGACGTATACGACCCGATGAGCCAGTGGTCTAATTACAGCGTAACGGTCACGCAGGGCACCACGCAGCTGTACACGGGAGCGGTGGCGCCCGGAGACAATGTGCTGACATTCGGAGACATTCAGTTCGTCAACGATTCGGCGAACCTCGTCCTCACGTGCTCGACCGCATCCGGAACCAAGACGCTCCTGAATGAGGAAGTCCAAGTATACTTCGGCCCGACGCTGAGCAACGAGAGTCCGCAGTACTCCGGTACCTCGACCGACGGAACGGTCACCATACCCGTAACCCTGACTCAGCTCAGCCAGTTCGATGCGCAGGGCAGGATCAGACTGTACTACGAGACATCAAGCGGAGTGGCGGAGGTATTGAGCAACGAGTCCGTACCGCACGAGACCACCACGTACACGTTCAACGTCACCGGCGGATTCCTCAACAGGGCCCTGTCGATGGACATGGTGGATGCCAACGGAGTACATTGCTCGTCGAACATCCTCTCTACCATGATACAGTACGCGTTCATCTCGTTCGATAACGAACCGGAGCCGACGGATCCGTATGAGGCCAGCGGAAGAGGGTTAAGGCTCACCGTCAACGGCGGAGGACTCGACGGCCTGCAGATCAAGGCAAGCGTCCAACAGGGAACAACGGTTCTCCGCAGCGACTATAGTGTGCCGACGGGCATGGAGATCGTCATACCCTTCGACAACGTCCAATTCAGTAACGGCACCGCAACGCTGTCCTTCAGTTATGGGAACCGTATCCCGATACCCTTCGCCGACGGAACCACCGAGATGACCGTACAGGTCTACTACGCACCGGCCATAACCAGCGTCGCAGGAGGCGATTACAGCGGTTCCGGAACGGTGACATCCGACATAACAGTGGATGACATGTTCGGCACATTCAACGGCAAGTACGTGCAGCTGTCGTACATGGATCCGGACAAGAACACCCATTCCATAAGGAGCACGGCGGCATACGACGGACAGAGCGCCACATTCACGGCATCGTTTACGCTGCCAACCAACGACGACATAGTGTACTTCCTCAACACGGACCTGGACGTGATGTTCGTGAACGACGGCGGAGAGCTGGTGGGCGAAGAGTACGACGGCACGATAAGATACGCGTACGTCAGCTTTACTGGTTACACCGCGGAGCCGAAAGACCTCACACAGTACAATATGCCGGGAATATCGCTCAACCTGACCTTCGCGCCCGGCTCCTATCCCGACCTCTACACCGACATGCACCTGACCATAAGGCAGGGCGACACAACGCTATTCGACGAGACATGGGCCCCCGGAGGGGACATCGAGTTCTACACCAGGGATTTCGCCAACGGAACGGCCATCATGATGCTGACCTGCAACGACGCCCTCCACAGCGACCCCGACTGCGTGCTGATCAACAACGAGACGATAGATGTCTACAGCGGACCGACAATCGACGGAGTCACCGGATCCTATAACGCCTCCACCTCCACCGGAACCCTGACCGTATCGGTCACCGATACGTACGGACAGCTCAACGGCAAGGACGGCAGGGTTGCGATGGCATCCTCTGCAGTGGCCGGAGGCAGGACCAGCAACGAGCACTTCACGTCTTCGTCCGGAACAGGCACCCTGACCTTCGCCATAGAGAGCAGCACCTCATTAGTCAACAGCGAACTGACATTCTCGTTCCTGGATGCCGAGGGCGGCACTTTCCTCGAATACGCCGGAACGGTGATGTTCAGGTACGTGGAGCTCACCGACTATCAGACGTCGGTCATGGACCCGTCCGTCAGTGGTCCGGGACAGAGCATCCAGCTGACCATCGCCGGCGACAGCAGCCTGTATACTACATACCGTGCGACGATCGTGCAGGAGGCCACCGGGTGCACGATGTATGACGGTGACATAACCCTGTCGCCCGACGCATCCGGAGTGTTCATATCCAGCATCATATTCACCAATACGGCATTCGGCAACGGCGAGGCCACTTTGACCATATCCTGTATGGACGGAATAAGCGGCCAGAGGGTCAACGTCATCGACGGCGAGACCATCCAGGTATACTGGGGTCCCAACATCGACATTGTCACGACATCCTATGACGGCAATCAGGGAATCGGTACCGCGACCATAAATTATCAGGCCGATTTCGGGGAGTGGGACGGATACTACGCACGGATAGACTTCTATGAAACCGGTAAACAGGGCCATCCAGTGGAGAGCAACGAATCTATCGATGCCAACGGAGGCATCATCACTTTCAACCTCCCAGTTTCGTCCTCGATGATCAACGAGAGTCTCAAACTGTTCCTGCTGGACGGACCGGGAGGAGACATAGTGGTAATCTATCCCGGCATAATGTTTGAATATACCGGATCGACAGTTGCTGACATCGCGCTGTCGTACGACGGAGCAATGGAGACCGGAACCGTGAATTTCACAATAGTCGATACTCAGGGTGCCTGGCCAGACTCTCTCGTCGTGGCATTGGTCCCGGACAGTGATAAGATCGGACCCGGCGTGGAGGCTCCCATATCCAAGAGCGACACCAGTGCGCAGTTCTCCATAGCCACGGATTCGCCGTATCTCAACACCCCGCTGTACTTCGTATTGAGGGGCGATACCGAACTCTACAGGAGCACCGTGACCTATACGTTCGATTACGCGGACATAATGGGATTAGATTGGATGATTTTGCAGACTGGCCCGTCTCCTGCCATCAAAGGAATAAGCGGAACCGTCAGAGTCTCCGGCCCGGAGTCTCAGCTCAGCAATTACCAGATCAGGATAGATCAGAATGATGTGACCATATTCTCCGGTACATACAGCACCCGTCCCGTCGATATAGAGATGTATTTCTCGCAATATGCTACGAACGGTAACGCAACGGTACAGATTACGGCAACCAGGCAGGGATCGCCGGCATCTGCAACATACCAGACCACAATCACCGTGTACACTGGGCTGAGCATAACCAGCATAGACGGCAGAGCCACGGACGGTCAGGGCGCCGGAGAACTGTCCTACGATATCACATATCAGGGCGATTCGGCATATCTGGAGGTAAACATCGGCAACCAGTCGGAGAACTGGAAGCGCGCTGGCCCCGTTACCAACGGAACCGGTACGCTGACCTTCGATCTGGAAACCTCAAGGAACTACAACACAGAACTCCCGGTAAGGATGGTATATGAGGACGGTACAGTAATCAGCGACACGATACCCAATGTGATATTCAAATATGCCAGCATGTCAACCAATACGGTTGATCCGCTGAACCCGGCCGAGGGCAGCAAGGGTCTGAAAGCTGTCGGAATTTCCATCAACGACCCGTACAGCCTTTGGACGAACTATCGTGCGGTGGTCACCGTAACAGGAAGCGGCAACATCCTTTATGATGGCGATCTTGAGATTGATCAGGAGGATAATACGGCGATCTTTACGTTCAACAACATACAATTCGAGAACGGTACGGGGACGCTTACGATATATTGCACCGCGGACGGCGTGGAGAACACGGAGATATACAGCAGAACCGTCGACCTGTACAATGGCCCGACGATGACTGTGAACGATAATATGGAAGTGGATGACAGCGGGGCGACATCCGTCGATCCCGTGATATTCGCTAGATGCGGCGAGTTGGATACCGAGGTGGACGAGACCCTGACGGCGGTACTGTATGTTGACGGCATCGATGACCAGATGTGTCCTGTCTCGACCTCCTGTTACATCGCGGACGGTTCGGATCCCACGTTCTATGTCCATGTGGAGTTCAGTGATTTTGCTCTGACAGAACATTGCGACAGCGAATCTGCAGAATTGGTGATATACAGAGAGGTATCGACGACTGGGGACCGTACCGAGGTCGTCCGTACGACCGTAACACTCGTGAGTGCATAAGAAGAAACAATCAAGCTAAAAAAAGAGAGAAAAGACAAAGGGGGCAAAACCTTGACAACGACAGAAAAAATGAAGAACTATTACACGGAGAACAAGGACTTCTTCTGGGTCCTCGTGATCTGTGGGATAATAACACTGCTGTTCTTCATCTTCCAGAACGATCTGGTCGGTGAGGACTCGGTGTTCAACAAGAATCCGACCGACATACCGCTGGTCAACACGGTATACCACTACATCCCGCTGTTCATAGAATGCGTGGCGATAGGATTCCTCGCATGGCTGATCATCAAGCTGGTCCAGTTCATCATCGAGAAGATCTTCTCGCACAGCAAGGGCGGTATCACCGCCGCTAAGCTGTTCGGGAGCTTCGCCAAGTACATCATCGGCCTCGTGGCCATCATCATGATGCTCGGTACGCTCGGAGTGAACACGACGGCGCTCGTCGCAAGCGCAGGTATACTGGCACTTATCATAGGATTGGGTGCGCAGAGCCTGATCGCCGATGTCGTCGCGGGATTGTTCATCGTGTTCGAGGGCGAGTACAAAGTCGGGGACATCATCGTCATCGACGGATGGAGGGGTACGGTCCTGGAGATAGGCATCCGTACCACCAGGATCGTCGATACCGGCGGAAACGTGAAGATCATCAACAATCACTCCATCAGTGCGGTCATCAACCAGACCAAGCAGCTGTCCGTGGCGAAGGCCTACATCTCCATCGAGTACGGGGAGTCGCTGCAGCGCGTCGAGCTCGTGATACGCGACAACCTCGAGAACATCAAGAAGGCGATCCCGCAGATCGTCGAGGGTCCGTTCTACAAGGGCGTGGATGCGCTCGGCGAGAGTAGCGTGGACCTCCTCTTCATGGCCAACTGTAAGGAGGAGGACATCTACATCGTCCAGAGGGCGATGAACAGGGAGCTCAAGCTCCTCTTCGACGCCAACAACATCAGCATACCCTTCCCGCAGATCGTGGTCAACGAGCCCACTCAGTTCGAGGACGCCAACCTCACCCACAGGGATGAGAGGGAGGCAAAGAAGTTCGTCGAGCAGCAGCAGGAGATCTCCAAGGAGCTGGAAGAGGTCGCTGACTGAGACCTTAGCCCCCAAAGTCTTTCGGGATCCCGCACGGGAACGTGCGGGTCCCGTTTCTCTTTTATAATTCAAAACTTGTGCCCGACGACGCAGATCCACGGTTTCGAATCGTGCCTGTACATCTCTATGTCAGAGAACCCGGCGTTCTCCATCAATCCCTTCAGGTCCTCCGGGGTGTACAGGTTCATGCCCTCGATTATCGCCGCATACTTGACGGAGGCATCGTCGGTCCCGGTGGATTCGTTCGTCACGGCGAACCTGCCCCCGCTGCGCAGTTTACCGAAGATGCCTTTGAAGCATGCATCGATCTCAGGCCAGAAGTATACTGTCTCGAACGCCGTGACCGTGTCGAAGGAACCGTCATCGAACGGGAGCTCCCTGGCATCCGCCTGGACTATTTCGCATCTGCCTTCGGAGATGGCCTTGGCGTTGACCTTCCTCGACTTGCCGACGCTGACCTCGGAGTAGTCCACTCCCTTCACGGAGCTTACGCCGTCCTTGCGGAGCATCCTGTCGATGTTACCTCCGCCGCCACATCCGATGTCCAGGACATCCCCTTCGATATCGAAGTGCGACATCCCCCATTCCGCGAGCCTCATGTGGGCACCGCCGTTCATCCCGCCCGCCATCATCTTTCCTATGAGTCCTTCCGGTTTCTTCGCGTTGCCGAAGACCTTGCTCTTTACGCTCATGCCGGCATGATAAGTATAGGGATTAATAAATTTAGTCATTCCTAAAAATTAGGAATCATATGACGTAACAGTTTAGAAAATCACATGTGCCAGCACATCAGAAGAAGTCCGTCAGCTTGCACTTCTTGACCCTGTCGTTGTTGAACAGCGAGTCCATCCCCAGCTCCAGGATCTCGATCCTCTCGCGGGTGTAGTCGGACAGTCCGTACTTCTCGCTTATCTCTTTGGAAACGTCGAGGTACTTCCTGACGCTGGCCTGGTGAACGGTCATGGTGAGCTTGTTGCCGCACTCGCACACGCCTGTCAATGGGATCCTGCGGTACTTGGCGCCGCACTTGGTGCATCTGAGGCTCTGTGTCGAGAACGACCTGAAGTTCCCTATCATGTCGGGCATGAAGTGCTTGTCTATGACCCTGGTGGCGACGTCCTTCTCGTTCACCGCGCGGATCTTCTTACCGAGCGAGAGCTGCCCGTCCATCTTGTCCCTCATGGTCTCCAATGTGGTGTAGGCGGAGTGCTTGGGGCCGTCGTTGATGTCGTGGGTATCGTGCGTGAACCCGAGGGTCTCGTACTGCTTGTAGGTGCCTATGCGTCCCGCGACCAGGTCCATGATCTTCTCCACGTCCTTGGTGTCCCTCATCTCCATGGCCGCGCGGTAGAATTCTATGGGATACCTCCTCAGGCAGTCCACGTTCTGGGCCTCCTTGTCGATCTCCGACGGGTCCAGCCTCGTGGTCAGAACCAGCGGCGCATCCATCAGTCCGCCTCTCCTGTCAGGGAGGTAGACCTTGGAGAAGTTGATGAGACCGTCCAGCAGGAGCATGACGCAGTCCTCGTCCCCGTCGCAGTTCCTCCTCTTGGCCGCATGGAAGTACGGGTGAGCGTAGCATCCCGATGCGGTGGTGTACCCGATCAGGCGGCAGAGGATGCCTCCGGAGGTGTGCGGGGCCAGCGCGATGAACATCTGGCCGATCAGGTCGTTCCTGTTGAAGTCCTCCCTGTTCTCGGGGTTGTAGAACGGCTCCATGCCGTAGAGCTTGACGAGCATCTCGTCGATGAACTTGGCGACGTTGACCATGTACTTCCCGCACTCGACGTTGGGGATGAAGTCCTGTGGCTTGATCTCCACGATCTGTTCGGGATCGGTCAGCGGCTGGTAGTTCCAGTCGTGGGTGTAGCCCAGCTCGTGGGCCTTCTCTATCGACAGCCCGATCTCCCTGGGCTTGAAGTGCGTGGTGGGGATGTCCGACATGTCGAAGCGGATGGTACCGTCCTTGTACACTCCGAGGTCGTACTTCTGCCTCAGGATACCCTTCTCCAGGTCTTCCGGCACCTTCAGCCTGGAGATGAGCTCGTCCTCGACCTTCAGGTCGGCGACGCTGTTTATGCCCAGCAGCTTGCATGCGGCCTCGTATTCAGATATGACGTCGACGGACATGGTCTCCCTGACGGACGGGAAGTTGCCCTCCGAATCCTTCTTCAAGGCGACCTCGGTGTGGGCGTTGCAGTCCCTGCACCATGAGCGGAAGGTGGTCTGTCCGCATACGGGGCAGATCCTGGGGCACATGACAAGGTCAAGTGATCTCTTGTTGGCGCTGCGCAGCGTCGATATGGCGTCCGGGATGCTCTTGGTGGGCGTCAGCGCGGTCTTGATGGGGAACAGTCCGTGGAGGATCGGCGAACCCTTCCTGTCCTTGGCCTTCTCCGGCCTCCCCATCCTCATGCCTATCCTGATAATCGCCCTGGCACGGACCTCGATGCCCAACGCCGATGACACGGCGTTGAGGGTGGTGTCCCCCTCGAGCTCCTTCCTCTCGATTATCTTCTCGCCCTCATGCGAAAGACCCAGACACTCGATCAGCGGTTCGCCGTATCTTGGATCTATGATGACATTGCCGTCGCGCACCTTGTGGAGCGCGCCCAGGTCCTCCAGGACCCTCTTGGACATCGGCTCCCTCGGTACGACCAGCGTACCGTCGGTGAATATCCCGTTCTCCAGGATGAAGCGTCTCAGTCCCTTCAGGTTGTCAAGCTTGACGTCGTACCAGAACAGGTTGTAGTAGGGGTGCATCGGGACGCCCATGGTGTGCGACATCTCCTTCGCCCTCTCCCATGTCGGTCTCTCGATGTCCTCGGGGAGGAGGTCCTTGGCGTTGGTGGCCTCCTTCAGCATCTTCTTGTACAGCGATTCCACGTCGGCGTCGAAGGACGCCTCCTTCTTGGCCTTCTTCCCTTCATCCTCGATGGAGTCGATCTTCGAACGGATCTCGGATTCGGCCTTCGCCCTGAGTTCGGCGCCGATCTCCTTCTCCTTCTGCTTCTCGAAGTACTCCTCCACCTCCTGGACGTGCCATTCGATGGGGTATCCGCTGGGGACCAGGAAGTGGTTGTTCTCGCAGAACTCCCCGAAGGGCACGAGGACCTCCCCGTTGTCGGTGATCTCGGCCACCTCCCCTCTTACGGCCTTGGCTTCCTCGGATGTCTGGCACTGCACCAGGTCGCCGTTCCTCAGCAGGACGATGGGTCCGTCCAGCTGGTCGCACGGGGTGACCACGCAGGCCTTCCCCGGCCTCTCGATCTTGAGTTGCGTCCCCAGTGCGGGGAACTCGTCCAAAATGTATGTGCTGGCCGGCGAGAACGCCAGGGACGCCAGTCCGCTGGTCCTCGCCCTTCCGTACCTGAGCCTGAATCCGCCGACCTCCATGGGGTGTCCGAAGATGGGCCTCCCTGCGACGATGTCCTTGAGGTACTTGTCCGACTTGTGGACGGACCTCGCCTCGTCCTTGTTGGTGGCGACGGCGGCACCCTTCATGGCCAGGTACTGGTCCATGAACTCCCAGCCTTCCATCTTGAGCTTCTTGACGTGCTTCTGCAGCTTCGCGGCCTTGAGGCACATACCCTCGGCCACGACCAGACAGGCTCCTCCCCTGACCTGGTTGGTGGAAATGCGCGGGAGGTCCCTGAATCCGGAGATCTCCATCCTCTCGGTACCCTCTCCGTCGATCATGATCGGGCAGTTGCCCACGATGAGCTTGATCTCCTCGTTGGACGGGGAGTATTGGATATGCTGGCACTGTTTGTACAGGGGGATCTCCTCAAGGAACCTGTTGATCTCTCCCTCGGTGGGCTGGTACTTGCCGATGCCCAGCTGCACCCTGACGATGTCCGCCAGCAGGACGCTCATGGCCTGGGCGGTACCTCCCGCCGCACGGATGGGTCCGGCGAACATGAGGTCCACGAACTCGGAGCCGTCGGCGTTCTGCTTGATCTTGGTGTCCGCGATACCTTCCAGCGGAGCGACCAGGATACCTTCGGTGAGTACAGCCAGTCCGACACGGATGGCCCTGTCCAGGGCCTTCTCGCGGGACATTCCCTCGGACTGCGTGGCCATGTACTCCGCGGCCTTCAGCGAGACGATCTCCCTGTTGCCGTACTCGTCGGTGAGCTTGCGGATGACCTCCGCCACACCCGTGACGTTGTAGTCCTCCAGGAGCTTCTCCACCCTCGATGCGAGGTCCTGCGCCTGGGGCACCTCAACCTCCGTCTTCGGGTCCCTGCCTACGCGCCTGGCCTTCCTGGCCACCTCGTAGCAGACCTCGTTCTTGGCGGCGAGGTCGTTGAAATAATTGCCGATCTCCTCACTGAAGACGAGTTCCGGCATGGTCACTCCTCGTCCGGTGCTATCTCTAATCTTATCTTCCTGAGCTCCTCGATGACCGCGGTGCGGAGGGTCTCCATGTTCTCCCCGGTCTTGGCGGAGAACACTATGCGGTCGGGGTTGCCCGACTTGAATACGTCGCACTTGCTCTCGGCGACGATTATCGGGACGCCCTCGAATCCCTTCTGGAGGGACGTGAGCAGCTTCATCTGCTTCTCCATGTCGTAACCGCAGGTCTCCGACGGGTCGAGGACCACGAGCATGACGTGTGTGAGATACTTCAGCGCGAGGATCGCCTGCATCTCGATGTCGTTGCGCTCGGACAGGTCCCTGTCCAGGAGTCCGGGCGTGTCGATGATCTGATATTTCCTCCATTCGTCGTCGATGTGACCGACGATGATACCCTTGGTGGTGAACGGATACGGTGCTATCTCGGGGGTGGCGCTGCTCAGGACGGTCACGAGGTTGCTCTTCCCCACGTTGGGGAATCCGGCCACGACCAGCGTGGGGACGTTCGCGTCCACCGACGGCAGGTTCCTGAACTTGTTCTTGCACTCCTGAAGGAATAGCAGGTCCTTGGAGATCTGCCCCATCAGCGAGGACGTGCGTCCGTAGAACTGACCCCTTATGGAATCGATGATCTCCGGGTCCTTGCTGCGCCTGATGTTCCTGAGGGTCTCGGTCTTGAGCTTCTCCATGCGGTTGCAGGCCCAGTTGACCGCTCCCAGCGACTTCTTGTACTGGTCGAGGCCGATGATGATGTCTACCAGCTCGGGGAGGAAGTCCTCGTCCTTCTCGATGCGGGGGAACTTCTCCACGTATCCGCCGAGGGCGTCGGTGATGATGTCACCCGACGCGGTGACCTTGGCGAGCACCGTCTTCTTCTTCCCGTCCAGGAAGTTGGTGCCCTTAATCGAAATCTTGGATGCCCTGTGGAACGCCTTGTCCAAGAGCTCCTCAGCAGTGAGCACCGTAGGTATCCTGTACGTCTTCTCGGCCATGTTTGGATAAGACGCCGACCTTTTATTTTAATGTAAGCGCGCGGTCACAGAGCATTATCGCCCTCCGTGAAGGTCATGCGGAAGAGCCAGAGGTCGGATTTCATGTACGATCTCGGTTCGAAGCAGTCTGGCACAGCTTCGGTGGGCACGTTCTCCATCACGATGCCCGCCTCGGCCCTCCACTTCCCCTTCTGTTCGCCGAAGAGCGTGGAGACGGCGGAGAGGTTGCATTTGACCGATATGGCGGTATCAACCTCGGTGTCGTCCATCATGCTTCCGAGGAACTTGGGGGCGGACATGCCCGTGTAGACCAATGTCCTGAGGAACACGTCCTGGTAGAGGATGTTCTCCGCGGTGAGCCCCTCGGGACAGGCGATGTGCTCCCCGATGACCGGAATCATCGACGCTATGTACCTCAGGGTGTCGTTGATTATGTCCGAATCGATCCCCAGCATCACCTTGATGCCGAAGTGCTGGGATTGGGTGTAGTCCGCTAATTCTACTTTTACGAATGCGCAGGCCTCCACCAGGCTTTTGGACACGCAGTCGATGAACTTCTCCACTATGCGGGCGACCACCCTCTCGGCGTATTCCATCGCCTGGTCGGTGCCCTGGACCCTGTCGCCCATCTCATCGAGAACCTCCACGGCCGCATCCTTGGCGAAGTCGATCAGGACGGTCTTCATCATGAATCCGCCGAGCATCTCCCCGTTGTTCTTGGAGTCCTCGGTACCGGGCATGAACGACCAGTTCACCGATGCGTCCGAGGTCCTCTGCCACGTGCGGCCGTCGTTCTCCCTGTCCCTCAGGGCGGGGGTGCGGTCCACCACGTTCCCGTAGGTGTCGTACAGCAGGATCCTCTCCCCGTGTCCGCTGTCGCCGTTCTTCAGGGACTGTCCGTCGAAGTACACCACCGCCCTCTGGTGCGGGGTCAGGATCACCCTGTCCAATGTGATCGCCTTCTTGTCCGAACCCGTCTGTGCCAGCGTGTACCCCAGCAGATTGATGTCGGTGTCTGTGTTGTTGTAGATCTCGACCCATTCGCAGCCTGCGTCGTTGCCCTCGGGGTTGAGCTCAACCTCGTTGATCAGCAGTCCCTTCTCAACCGGCAGGTCGTACTTGGCGTACAGCCCGATCTCGACGTTTGCCTTGAATCCGACGGCCGGGAGGGGGATGTTGCTCAGCGCCTCCCTCACGCCGGGGATGTCGTTCGTGCTGACATCCAGGATCTGATACTGGACCAGTTCGGGGATGGTGCCGCTGTAGTCTATGTCCCTTATGTGCCCGCTGATGGTGGCGAAATGAGTACCTGAGCTGAACATCGGATCGAGTTCTAGGTTGAACGCCCAGTCGCCGCCGGACACGCCGCCGGATGCGGTGATGTACTTCCCGACCCTCGTGTTCTCCTTGAGGGAGAGGGTGGCGTTCAGCGTGCAGCCGTTGCCCATGTCTCTCTCCGCAATCACCTTCACATAATCCTTGCTGGACTTCTCCAGCGACCTAAGGTTGGTCTGCACGGTGACCTTCATGCCGAAGACGTCCAGGGTAATGGACTGCGATCCGAGCATGATGCATATGTCCTCGATGCCGATGCCCTCGAAGATGTCCTGGAGCGCATCGTTCAGGAGGGTCTGCAGCATCTCCAGCGGGACCGAGATCGCGTCGTAGATCGTCTCCATCAGCTCGCCCATGAGGTTGCCGTACTCGATCATCACCGTGGTGCAGGCGTTCTTGATCATCTCCAGCCCCTTCATCACCGTCTCGATCGGACCGAAGAGCCTGTCGATCATCTTCATCACCAGCAGCTTGACGCTCTCGCACAGGTCCCCGGCGAGCGTGTTGCTCTTGTCGTACTGAACGCCTGCGAGCGCCCATCCGCTCATGCAGGCTATGTCGAAGGAGGCATCCACCTCCACCGTCCCGGAGTAGGCGCAATCCGATAGTGCCAGCTTATCGTATACGGGGTTGGAGGAGGATACGGTGTAGTCTATCGTGCCGGAGATCCCGATTGTGAATACGGAGGAGTACTTCGCGATCCTGTCCTCGAATATCCCGATGTAGTGGGTGTTGCGCCCGCGGTTGTGAACGGGGTCCGTCACCGACACGTTCAGATGCGAGTCGTCCCTGACCGTGAGCCTCTCCGTGTGGAGGGCGCCCCTTTCATCGGTCAGTGCGAAGCACGTGGATCCCGGCAGTTCGGGGACGGCGCTGTACGGGCTGACCTCGAGGACCTGCGAGATCTCGCGGGCGAGGTCTACGGCTATGCTCCTCACCCTGTCCTCCAGATGGAGGCCCCTGAGGAACGATGCCGCGGTGTTCGCCAGACCGTCCGCCAGTCTGTTCTCCTTCGTGGCGTCCAGGAAGATGCGCAGACGGTCCAGGTACTCGTCCACCTTCTGGCTGTACATCTCCTCGATGCCGCTGAGGTCCAGCTTGCTCCTGATCTCCTCTATGACCTCATCCTTCGGACAGTGGATGCCGAACGCCAGCATGACAGCCATGCTGTCTCTCATCTCCTCGAACATGTCCATGTCGAAGATCTCGCGGCGGTTGTCGCATACCGCCTTGTACACCTCGGCCATGAGGGGGTCGGACACCTTGCAGTCCCTGACCGTCCTCACGGAATCGTCTATGAAGCGGTCCAGACCGCCCCAGACCGCGGACTGCACGAGGGATGTGAACTCCTGGGCGAAGCTGGTCCTGTCGAACCTGTCCACGGGGATCCTCACCACGGATCCGCCGCAGGCGTTGAGGGCCACGGTCTTCAGCACGGCGAGGATGCCCTCCCTGAACTGGTTGGTGTTGTTGCGGTACTCGTACATGAAGTCGCCCCAGCCGTCCCAATCCAGCAGGTCGACGACGGGCGAGCTTCCGGTCTCCTCGAGTCTCTCGGTGTAGAGAGTGACGGTGTCGTCATCCTTCTGGACGGTGATCGGGATGGGTTCGATGGTGACCGTCACCTCCCCGGTGCCGAACCACCTGTAATCCCTCTGGTCGTATCCCAGCTCGGACATCTGTTTCTTGATGTATTTGACGATCTCATCCTTGTCAAGGTCGTAGTTCACCCATTTGGCTATGGTGCTGGCCACGTTGTGAAGGAAGTCCACCGCCTTGTCCGCGAGGTCGAGGATCGTGTCCAGGCCGACGTACTCCATCCATTGGAGCGCATACTCGTCCACCCTCTCCATCACCGACTGGGAGAACAGCGCCCCCAGATCTATGGTCAGACAGCCGTCCTGGAGGGCGATCATCTCGCCCAGGTCGGCGCAGACGTGGACCAGGAGCTCGCCGTCGGGGCAGTCCCTGAAGCACATGGCCTCCAGGATGTTCATCGCGTTCCTGACCGCCCTGAGGACGTCGTCCTGCGTAATGATGGAGGATGTCCCGAACTCCCCTGCCGAGGACTTCAGGCCGTAGCCGTTCAGGACCCTGGTGGATGCGAGGGCGTTGAGCTGATATTCCACCATCTGGGTCATTGCAGACGATCCCCCTTTCGTGGAGAGCTCGAACACCGTGGACGCCTCCGCTACAAGGGGAAGTGCGGACGTGGCGTCGGACTCGATGCTGAGGGTCTTCCTGGTCACGCTGCTCTCGGACGTTATGAGGAGGTCGACGGTACCCGTCGCCGAGAGATAGGATGCCCTGGTGGTGCCCTCGCCTATCCCGGAGTCCCCGATCCTCATGTTCTGCAGTCCGAGCCTGAGGGAATGGTCCTCGATCTCCGTCGTGACCCCCCTGCAGGTGTTGGGGAAGCGCTGGCCGAGCATCTCCTCGGACAGCGTCCCGAAGACCGATGAACGGTCCATGAGCGTCCCGTACGACGCCCCGCTGATCGTGGTTATTATCCTGCCCAGTTCCGATTCTATGGTGATCTCCGCACGCTCTATGGCGTCGTCGACCGTCCCGAATTCGACGTTCGCCGAATCCGCATTGTCCGTGCCGCGCTCGATCCCGGCGCATATCACCGCGTAGAACGCGCCCGCTATCAGCAGGGCGACGGCGATGAGGGCCATGGGCATCTGACCCTTCCTGCCCGAGTCCGTACGGCGTGCTGTCCTCTTCATGCGTAGGGAGTCGGCTCCGCGGAGGTTATAAGGGGCATGCTACAGTTAGCGAGTTAGCGTCTAGGACGTACGTACAGTCGCACGTGCACGCCCGCAAACCATTATATTATGTGCGACCTTATGGCGTAACATAGGTAGGGTAAGAAATGCCTGGAACAGTCAAAACCTACGGTCTGCAGAAGGGACTCCCCAAGAAGGTGGATTCCATCTGCCCAGAATGCGGAAAGGTCATCGAGGCCGAGTACTACGACAAGGATGGGAAGGTCTACGCAAAGAAGACCTGTCCGGAGCACGGAGAGTTCGACAGTCTGATCTGGTCCGACACCGCGATGTACCTCAAGGCTGAGGAGTATGCGGTCGACGGGATCGGTATCGAGGATCCCTCGGATCCCGCGAAGGACGTCACCATCAAGATCGGCGACAGGGACGTCAAGCTCAACACATCCACCATCCTGGCGAACGTGGACCTGACCAACAGGTGCAACATGACCTGTCCGATATGCTTCGCGGAGGCCAACTCCGCCGGATACGTCTACGAGCCCGACTACGAGACCATCGTCAAGATGCTGGAGATGCTCAGGTCGCAGAAGCCCACCAAGTGCCCCGCGGTCCAGTTCTCCGGAGGGGAGCCCACCATCCACCCCAGGTTCTTCGACATCATCAAGAAGGCCAAGGAGCTCGGGTTCTCCCAGATACAGGTGGCGAGCAACGGTCTGTCCTTCAGGGACATCGAGTTCTGCAAGAAGGCCGTCGAGGCCCACCTCCACACCATCTACCTGTCCTTCGACGGAGTCACCGACGACGTCTACATCCAGGCAAGGGCAAGGAAGATGTTCCACGTCAAGCAGCAGGTCCTCGAGAACCTCAGGTCCCTGCCCAAGCACCCCTCGGTCGTGCTCGTGCCAACCGTCGTCAAGGGAATGAACGACAAGCAGCTCGGGGACATCGTGAAGTTCGCGTTCGAGAACTCCGACATCGTCAGGGGAGTCAACTTCCAGCCCGTGGCGTTCACCGGAAGGATCACCGCCGAGGAGCTGGAGAGGGGAAGGTTCACCATCCCCGACCTGGTCAAGGGATTCAACGAGCAGACCGGATGGACCAGGGACGAGGACTGGTTCGGAGTTCCCTCGGTCGCTGCAGTGTCCAACTTCGCGTCCCAGGTCCTGGGCAAGAACAAGGTGACGTTCACCGTTCACCCCCACTGCGGAATTGCCACGTACCTCTACAAGGGCGACGACGGCAAGGTCACGCCCATCACCCGCTTCATCGACGTCCACAAGTTCATGGCCGGCATCGAAGAGCCCACGAAGAAGGTGGAGAAGAAGAGGTTCAAGTTCACCAAGAAGCTCACCGCCATCAAGGCCATCAAGATCTTCGAGAACTGCATCATCGAGTCCGAGCTCCCCGACGGGATGACCAAGGACGACCTGATGAAGCTCCTGAAATCATTGTTCCTGGACGACTCCAAGGAGACCCTCGCCAAGTTCTCCTGGAAGATGATGTTCATCGGAGGAATGCACTTCCAGGATTCCTACAACTACGACCTCGGAAGGGTGTCGCACTGCGGAATCCACTATGCGACGCCGGATATGCGCGTCATACCCTTCTGTGCCTACAACTCCGGACCCGAGTACCGCAAGGAGATCGAGTCCAAGTACTCCATCCCGCTCGACGAGTGGAAGGCCCAGCACAAGAAGGAGGCAAAGGACCTGGAGGACGCTCTCATCGTCCCCGAGGACCAGAAACCCGATCAGTAAGAGAGAGGCGACAACATGAAGGTCAACTACAACAGATGTCTGCACTGCGGCGGATGCGTAGGCTCCTGCCCGCAGAACGCTATCTACCTCAACGACTACATCCTCGAGTTCGACAACGATCTCTGCAACGGCTGCGGAAGATGCATCAAGCTCTGCCCGGTCGCCGCGCTTTCCAAGGAGGCCTGAGCATGGTCACCAGATACGATTGCGATGTGGTGGTCGTCGGAGCGGGACCCGGAGGCAGCATGGCCGCCAGGTACGCTGCCGAGGGAGGCATGAAGGTCATCCTGCTCGAGAAGAAGGCCGAGATCGGAGCACCCCTCAGGTGCGCCGAGGGCGTGGCCAAGAAGTGGCTCGCCGAGGTCGGCATCACGCCCGACCCCAAGTGGATCCGCGCCGACATGAAGGGCGCCATCATCAGGTCCCCCAGCGGATACACCTTCCAGCTGGACGAGAGCAAGGCCGGTTCCGAAGTCGGATACGTGCTCGAGAGGCACCTGTTCGACAAGCACCTCGCCGAGCTCGCCGCCAAGGCCGGCGCCAAGATCATGATGCGCGTTGGCGTCTACGACGTCATCAGGGAGAACGGGAAGCTCGTGGGAGTGAAGGCGCACACCATGGATGGGGACATCGAGGTCTACGCCAAGTGCGTCGTCGCCGCGGACGGTTACGAGTCGCAGGTCGGAAGATGGGCGGGAATGGACACCAACGTCAAGATGTCCGACATCTGCTCGTGCATCCAGTACAGGATGGTCAACCTCGACATCGCCAACGACTACTGCGAGTTCATCATCGGAGGGGACGCCCCCGGAGGATACATCTGGGTCTTCCCCAAGGGAGACGGGATCGCCAACGTCGGTATCGGCGTCATGGGCACCAAGTGCAAGCACGGAGCCGACGCGAAGTACTACCTCGACAAGTACATCGCCAAGACCCCCGGGCTCGCCAAGGGAGAGATCGTGGAGGTCGTGGGAGGATTCGTATCTACCTGCCCCGGACTGGACGAGACCGTCGACGACAACATCATCCTCGTCGGGGATGCCGCAAGGGTCATCGACCCCATCACCGGAGGAGGTATCTGCCACGCATGCAGGACCGGTATGTACGCCGGTAAGGTGCTGGCGGACTGCTTCAAGACCGGCGACTTCTCCAAGAAGGCCCTCAAGCCCTACGACAAGATGTGGCGCGACAGGATGGAGGACAAGCTCTACAGGAACTTCATGGCGAAGGAGAAGCTGGCCACCCTCGATGACGAGACCATCGACGAGCTGATTAAGCTCATCATGGATTCCGACATCAAGGAGGTCAACGTTTACAACCTCCTGAAGGTCATCAAGGAGAAGTTCCCCAAGGTCGTCGAGGGATTCGAGGAGCTCATCTGAGCCCCGGAAAACCGAGGGGGACATCCCCCTCATTCCTTTCACTTTCTATCAAAAATCGGATGCTGGCACTTAGATGCAGTCAATGGTCTCGGGGAGTCCTTCCTCGAGGCGTACTCCCTCCTCGCCGGTGCGGACGACTATCGGTCTCCCGCCCCTGAGGGATATGGCCTCGCAGACCTTCTCGGGCTGGTCGGTGAGGGCGATCATGCTCCCTCCTCCGCCGGAACCCGTGAGCTTCGCGCCGTAGGAGTAAGGAAGGGACGCATTCACCAGCTTGTTGAGCTCGTTGCAGGAGACGCCGAGGATAGACAGCAGCTTGTGGTTCCTGGTCATGATGTCCCCGAGGTCCTCCTTGTCCCTCCTCCTTATGGCGTTCATGCCCTGGAGGGTGACGAGTCCGATCTCGTCTATGATGTCGGAGGCGAACCTGTTGTGCTCCTTGTACTTGCGGACCTTTTCCACCAGCGGGCCGGTGGGTGCCTTGATCCCGGTGTGGCCCACGACGAACGTCATCTCGGGCACATCGAACTCCGACACGTTCCACGACCTGTCGTTCCTGGAGATCCTCCAGAGTTCCCTGCCGATGCCCGCCGGGCAGTTGAGGGCGACCCCTCCTCCGTGGGTGCAGGTGGAGGTGTCTATGGGGCTCGCCCTCCCCTGTGCGTTCCATTCGGCGTTGAAGGCGTCCTTGGCTATGGATTCCTGGTCGGTCTCCTTCCCGAGGAGCTTCCTCACGGCCAGCGAGAGCGACGATGAGAGCGCCGCCGAGGAACCCAGTCCCGAACTGGTGGGGATCTGGGTGCCGGCATCCATGGAGATGCCGGAGAGCCCGTTGTCGTTTATGACCGAGCTTATGTGCGGATGCACGAACGCGGGGACGCGCCTCCCGTTCAGTATCATCTCGCCGCTCCTGGATACCCTGCAGTAGAACCTCTTGTTGATGGCCAGCGCCACGGCGGGTTTGCCGTAGACGACTGAGTGCTCGCCCAGGATGATCATCTTGCCCGGGGCGGAGGCCGATACCGCAGGTTGTCCGTTCATTCCTCGTTGAGCCTGTATTTGCCGAGGGTCTCGTAGATCGCGTCGTTGGGGCTCCTCATCCCGAGGGCGGGCTGACCCATGTCCCACCACTGCTCCTCGAACTCGTGGACGGCGTTGATGTAATCCTCGTCGCTCTTGAACTTGGACCTGTCGACGCCCTCGATGGCCTTGCGGGCCTCCTTCATGATGTCGACCTCGTACTTCTTGTTGGCAAGTGCCAGACCGAGCATGTTGTCGAAGCAGTAGGAGGTCTCCATGGCCACGTCCGTGGTCGGGGAGTCGAAGAGGAGGTCCAGCGTGCTGTTGACGGCCATGATGAACATCATCTCCCACTTCTTGTCGTCGGGGATGCCCTGGCTCTCGATGTGCTCGGTGAGCTCGTTGAACATCAGGTCCCTCATGGCCTGTGCCCTTGCGGGGTTCTTGCCCCAGAGCTGCTTCTCCGCCGATTCCTCCTCGGTGGGTTCTATCTCTCTCGTGATCTCCCCGGTGATGGGGTCCACATCCACGCGGATGTTCTGTTCGTCTGACATTTATCTCCTCTCCTTTCTGAGTTTGGTGTACACCGATGCGAGGATGTCCATCCCTTTGGAGATCTTCTCCTCGTCGGCGGCGTATGAGAACCTGAGGTGTCCCTCGCCGTAGGATCCGAATGCGGAACCGGGCGTGCAGACCAGGCCGTTCTTGATGAGTTCCATGGCGAGGTCCGCGGACTTGATGTCGAGGTCGTACTCGGGGAACGCGTAGAACGCTCCCTTCGGGGGCTCGATGTGCATCCCCTCGATCTCGTTGATCCTCCTGACTATGAGGTCCCTTCTCCTCCTGAATATGGCGCGGGCGTCGTTCAGGTAGCTCTCGATGTCCGGCATCGCAGCCAGCGCCCCGTACATGGCGGGCATGTTCGGGCTGGCGCAGAGGTGGTACTGCATCTTGATGAGTGCGTCCATCATGTCGTCGCCGGCCATCAGGAATCCCATCCTCCAGCCGGTGACGGCCATCATCTTCGAGAACCCTCCAACCACTATGCTCCTGTCCAGATAGGGGAGGAACGAGTTGTGCTTGCCCTCGTAGATGAACGAATCGTAAACCTCGTCGGCGACGATCATCAGATCCTTGTCCTGGGCTATGTCGAGGAGGGCCTTGTGGGTCTCCTCGTCCAGCACGGATCCCGTGGGGTTTGAGGGGTTGTTGATGACTATGGCGGTGGTGTTCTTGCCGATCTTGGACTGGATGTCGTCGATGTCGGGCTGGAATCCCGGGCCTGACATCCTGTACTCGGTGAACGTTCCGCCTGCCAGCTTGGCATGGGGTCCGTAGATGACGAATCCTGGGCTGGGGACGAGTATATTGTCCCCGGGGTCTATGATCGTCATCGCCACCTCCAGCAATGCCGAGGAACCGCTGGGCGTAATCATCACGTTCTTTCCCTTCAGCCCGCTCCAGTATGCGGAGTACTTCTTGGCGACCGCTTCCCTGAGTTCGGGGATGCCCGCGGTGGGACCGTACTTGTTGAGCCCGTTCTCCGCTGCCAGGGTCATGCCGTCGATGGCCTTCCTGGGCGGGGACAGGTCCGGTTCCCCCAGACCGAGATTGATGCTGTCGGGACTTGCCATGTCAAACATCTTCCTGATGCCCGACATCGCGATGGAATCTAGCCTTTGCGAGACCTTCATGGGCTGGGCATGCGCATCCATCTTAATAAGGTATGGCGCGCGCACGCGGACGCATCTGCGGGCTGGGATGGATTTATAGGTGATGCCGAACCATACGGTAGCGGTGATACGATCCCGGGAAACCTCAGCATGAGACTGCTCTACATGTTCTTCGATGCCACCAACATGCACAGGTGGAACGACCACATACGCCCGCTCGACCTCACGGAGCTGGACAAGCAGGCGCACAAGGCCGCCATCGCATGGGCGCTGGGGAAGTCCTACGAATCGCAGTACGGCGCCAGGCTCGACTGGAGGAAGCTGATAGAGCATTCGGTTTTCTCGTTCATCGAGAGGAGCGTCATGACCGACATCAAGCCCCCGCTTTTCCACCGCATCAAGGCGGAGAGGGCGCAGGAGGTGGCGGACTTCGTCATATCCGAGGTGCACAGGCTGATACCCGACATGGATCCCGGGTTCCTCTCGAGGATGGAGGACTACCTCCGCTCGGGAGGTGACGCGATCGAGGACGAAGTCCTCCGTGCGGCGCACTACATGGCGACCCATTGGGAGTTCTCGCTCATCTACGACATGAACAAGCGTTCCGTCGGCATAGAGCAGACCCGTGCGGACATAGAGTCGGAGCTGGACTATCACGGCCACATAATCTCCAGCATGCGCAGGATCATGAAGGGTACCGATTTCGTGGACCTCATAGGGCAGCTCAGGTTCCAGCAGAGGTGGACGAGGACCCCGAGGATACCTCAGACCACCGTGCTGGGTCATTCGCTGATAGTGGCGGACATGATGTTCCTGGCCGACCTCGACGGAGGGGTCGACGACAGGACACTGTACAACGATTACTACACCGCGCTGTTCCACGACCTGCCCGAGGTCCTGACCAAGGACGTGATCACCCCGGTCAAGGTGAACGTCGGAGGGCTGTCGGACATGCTTGCAAGCTACGAGATCGAGATGATCGAGAGCAAGATCATGCCGATGATCCCGGAGGACTGGAGGGACGAGTTCAGGTACATCATCTACGACCCCTTCAAGGACCGCGGCTCCACCGAGCACGGTAAGGTCAACGGCCACGACATCAAGGCCTGCGACATGATGGGAGCCTACATGGAGGCCCGTCTGTCCAGGTATTACGGGATAACATCCGGCGTGCTCAAGAACGCCGAGATCCAGTCCAGGGAGAAGATGTCCGCATACGAGTCCAGGATCGACCTCGCAAGGCTGATGGACGACCTCGAGGACATCTGCTCCGAGTGATCATTCCGTCACGGTCCCTTCTTCCGTGTTCCTCAGCGTCATGGCCACGACGAACGCGGCCATCGCAATCAAGACGGCCACGAAGAAGGCGTGCCTGAACCCGGGCACCAGTTTCTCGGGCAGCGTGACGGCGGTCGCGAGGATAGAAGTCATGAAGACGGCGTTCAGCACCGCCACCCCGGCGGAGCTCCCGGCCTGCCTGAAGGTGTTGGTCAGTCCGGATAGGTGCCCCTCCTCGCCCTGGCGGATGAACTTGAACGAATGGTTGGTGGTGCCCACTATCGCCATGCCGAGACCGGCACCCATGACGAACAGTGCTAGCAGTATGTACCAGAGTGCGGTGTCCTGGTCGAAGAACATCATCATGAAGAACCCCAGGGCGCATACGAGCGCCCCCGCCACGGCGAAGGTCCTGCAGTCGCCCGTGCGGTCGGCGATCCTGCCGGCCAGAGGTCCGGAGGCCATCATGCCGACGGAGTTGGCGATGAGGATCAGCCCGTACTCTATGGTCTCGTACCCCTGGACGAATTCCAGGTAGTAGGGGAGCAGGAGGTAGCTTCCGGCCATGGCGGCGAACAGCACCATCACGATGATGTTCGAACGGCAGACCTGCGGCTCCTTGATCAGCCTCATGGAGATCAGCGGGTCCTTCGCGCGGGATCCCTCCCACCAGGCCAGAAGTCCGGCTCCGACGAACATGACCGTCAGCAGGAGCAGCCCCTCGTTGGAGGTCCACCCGATGTCCAATCCCACGTTGAGGTAGTAGATGAGCGGGAACATCATCATCAGCATGAACGCTACGCCGGGGATGTCCAGTCCGCCCCTGCTCTCCGGCAGCCTCTCGTCGGTGTTCAGGTACCTGATGCAGAGGAATATGCATATCAGTCCGATGGGCACGTTGATGAAGAAGATGTACGACCAGTGGATGGTGGTCAGCACACCTCCAAGGGCGGGTCCGAACGCGGTACCGGCAGATGCGGCCAGCGTGACCGCTCCCGTGGACGTCCCCCTGACCTCCGGCGGCAGATAGACCGAGACCATCGCGAGGGACATGGACATCGACATCCCCGCGCCCAGTCCCTGCACCGCCCTGAGGACGATGATGGCGTTGAGCCCCAATTCCTCGATGAATCCGCACAGCCCGATCATCAGCGAGCTGACGCTGAACACCGCTATGCCTGCCATGAAGACCTTCTTGTACCCTACCTTGGTCCCGACCTTCGACCACAGCAGGATGAAACAGCACAGCATCAGGGTGTAGATCAGCAGCACCCATGACACGTTGGACGTGTCGTGTCCGGCCTCCCCCAGCTCCTGCGCGATCGTCGGCAGCGCCACCGAGACGATGGTCGCGTCCAACGCCGTCATGAAGGTTCCGAGGATCAGGGCGAAGAGAGTCAGCTTGTTGCTGCCGTTGCCGGTCGACATGTCAACAAAGATGGTATCCGACGGTAAAAAGGATTCGAGACCGGTCCGGATCCTATGGGAGTGAAAAGGAAATGATGCGGGCGTGCGCCCGCATCGGTTTCAGTTGCCGATGGTCTCCTGACCCCTCATGTAGGGCCTGAGGACCTCGGGTATGGTGACGGTGCCGTCCTTGTTCTGGTAGTTCTCGAGGATGGCGACCATCGTCCTGGGGAGCGCCAGTCCGGAACCGTTGAGGGTGTGGACGAACTCGCTCTTCAGGTGGGGTGCGGGCCTGTACTTGATCTTTGCCCTGCGCGCCTGGAAGTCGGTGAAGCACGAGCACGAGGATGCCTCGAGCCATGCGTCCTTACCGGGTGCGTAGAGTTCGATGTCGTAGCACTTGGCGCAGGAGAAGCTCATGTCACCGGTGCACAGGAGGAGCACGTGGTACGGAAGCTTGAGCTCCCTGACCAGCTCCTCAGCGTCCATCCTCAGTCTCTCGAGCACGTCGAACGAACCCTCGGGCTCCACGAACCTGACCATCTCGACCTTGTTGAACTCGTGGACCCTGATGATGCCGCGGGTGTCCGAGTGCTTGCCGACCTCTCTCCTGAAGGAGGGGAGGTACGCGGTGTAGTTTATGGGGAGCTGGCTCTTCTCGAGGATCTCCCCCTGGAGCAGGTTGGTGACGGGGACTTCCGCTGTGGGGTTCAGCCACAGGTCGTCCTTGGCGAGGTAGTACATGTCGTCCTTGAGGTTGGGGTACTGCCCGGTACCGATGACCGCCTGCGTGTTGATGACGACCGGCGGGAACACCTCGGTGTAGCCCTGCTCCTTGTGCCTGTCGAGGAAGTAGCTGATCATGGCACGCTCGAGACGCGCACCGTCGCCCTTGAGGCAGTAGAATCCGCTTCCGGCGACCTTGGTACCCCTCTCGAAGTCGATGATGTCCAGATTCTCGGCGATCTCGTAGTGCTGGAGGGGCTTGAAGTCAAACTTCCTCTTCTCTCCCCACTCGTAGACGACGACGTTCTCGGTGTCGTCCTTTCCGATGGGCACCGAGGGGTGCGGGATGTTGGGGATGTTGAGCAGACCGTCGGTCCTGAGCTGGTCCTCCACGACGAGCTCCTTGTCGATCTCGGCGATCCTGTTGGAGACCTCCCTCATCTCGGCGATGCGGGCGTCCTTCTCCTCTCCCTTGGGCATCTTGGAGATCTCCATGGAGACGTCGTTCCTCTTCTTCCTGAGGCGGTTGCCCTCCTCGGTGAGCGCTCTCCATTTCCCGTCTGCCTCGAGGAACTGGTCCAGCCATTTCTCGTCCTTGCGTCTGTTCCTGATCATTTCCCTGATCATGTCGGGGTTCTCTCTGATGATGTTCGCATCAAGCATGCCTATGCCTCAGAATTTCTTTTGTGAAAGTGATGTCCATGTCCTCTTGTCGGTCATGACGATGACGCCTCCGCGAACATCGACCACGACCCCGCTGACGGCCGCCGCTATGGCCACGGCGACCTCCTTCGTATCCGAATCGGCGTTGTCCAGTACCTTGATCTTGATGAGTCTGTTCTTCTTGAGCTGGTCCGCGATCTCATCGTAGACGGAATCCTTCAGACCGTCCTTGCCCACGTGCGCGGTGGGCTTCAGCTCCAACGCCCTGCGCATGAGCTCCTTCTTGGCTTCCCTCTCGGTCATGTACGTTTCTCCCTGATGTACGGCATACGCCTTATGTTCCCGCATGCCCCGCACGTGCTTATTACCCTTTCCCTGCTGACCCTGACCCTCTGGTTGACCCCGGGTATGAGCGGCAGGCGGCATTTCTTGCAGAAGACGAACCCCTCCGGCATGGAGATGCGGGTCTTCTGGCAGATGCGGAGTGCGATGGTCACGTACCTCCTCGCCCTGTCCTCCCTCCCGTCCCTGAGGGCGGCCTGGGATAGCGATGCGAGCTTCGATACGCGTTCTGCCGCTATCTTCTCGATCCTATCGTTGGATATGCGGCGTCTCGACATGTGCGTTCCACTGGTCCAGTGCTAACAGCACGGCCTTAATAATATTTCCCTTATTGGGTGAGGCCCTTGATGTAGTCCCTTATCTCGGCTTCCTCGCCCTCGAGCGGCCTGTCGTCGTCCGCGTACTGCGTCCACAGGAACACCATCTGGTCGTGGAAGGCCTGCACCGCCGCGTCCCACGTGGGGTGCCTTACGGATACTCCGGTCTCCTCGTTCCTGAGGTTCCATGTGCCCGGGGTGTAGTTGATCACCGCCTTCACGGGATTGGTGAGGTTGATGTCGCCGTTGCTCGCGACGAGTCTCTGGAACTGTATGGTCTTGGCGGGGGTGACACCTCCGGCCTGCCTGATTTCTATGAGGTTACCCTCGTCGTCCACGACGGTCTGACCACCGATGATGACGGGTCCGGAATCTACAAGTGCCAGCGCTGCCTTCTCGGAGTCGCCGTCGGCGAAGCTCAGCTTGACCTTCTCGTCTCCGCAGACGAGGCTGAGCCTGGTGCCCTTGGACTTGGACTGGGATGCCGCGATGGTGCCGACAACGGCGCCGGTGCCGATGTTGCCCTTCTCCTTCACGTACGAGTAGAGCTTCTCGACGTCCACGTGCCCGAACTTCTTGGGGCTGCCGGCGGGGCCGAACATGAGGGTGCACTCGGGGAAGGCGGACATGTGCTCGTCCAGCGCCACCAGGTCGTAGATGATGTGCTTCCTGTAGAACGCGTCGGCGTAGTTGTCCTCCATCCAGTATCCGCCCGCTCCGGAGCCCATGGCCTCCATGGTGCTCTCCGTAAGTGCCAGTGCATCATCGACGATGTTTCCGAACCTCTCCACCTCGGGCTTGTCGACGGCGGTGTCGAGGACGATCCCCCCGTCTGCCCCCATGTACAGGACGAATCTCGAGAGGAGTTCCCTCTTCATGGATTTCTGGATCCTCAGCGCCCTGGACGTGAGATACTCCCCTACGTCCATGATTATCTGCTGAATGTCCACCATGACCTGTCCTGCAAGGTATACGGGGACCTTTCCCCCCTCTTTGTTGGAGATTACGTTGACCGTGAAGTCTCTCATCGATTATGCACCCTGGTGTCCGAATGTCAGCCTGACCTTATAATCCTTGCATCTTCCGGGCACGTTCCCGGGGTCCCGTGTCGGTAAAATATGGCTCTCTAAGTTTTAGGGTGGTTGCCCTAAGATCAGATCCTGCGCTCAGGGAGGATTCCCGTCATGGCATTTCAGGCTATTACCGGCCTTGGTTTGCAGCCCCAAACCGCGGTTCAGGATGTTTATCGCTGCGTTCCTGTCCCTGGACATCGTCAATCCGCAGTGCGGACATTTATGTACTCTTACGGACAGGTCCTTCGGCACCAATGTGCCGCAGGACGAGCAGATCTGCGATGTGTATGCCGGATCCACGAATACGACGGTATGACCAGTCTCCTCCACTTTGTATACCGTCATCCTCGTGAATGTATTCCAGCCCGCATCGCGGTACGATTTCCTCATTCCCTTGGGGGATTCCTCCGCCATCTCCTTGACGGAGAGATCCTCCATGGCTATGTTCCCGTAACGGACGGACAGTTCCCTGGATATCTTGTGGAACATGTCCTTCCTGTGATTCCTCGTCTTCTTGTACTTGTGCGAGAGCTTGCCCAGTCTCTTGTAATAATCGGGGGTACCCTTCTCGCATTCCGACAATAATCTTTGGGCGTTGGCTAATTCCCTCTCCTTCTTCCTGTACGTGCGGTCGTTCGGTATCACCGTTCCGTCGGAGAGAGTGGCCAGATTCTCGAGTCCGAGATCAAGGCCGACATCCTTCTTCGCCATCGTCGGATCCATGAACTCGGTATCCTTCATGAGATCCTCTACGGCATATGCGATGGTGACGAACCATTCGTAATGGTTCCCGATCCTCTTCCTGTACACCGTGGCGGTCTTGCATTCGCCCTCGATTATGTACGGATTTGAGAACTTCACGAGACCGATCATTCCCAGACGGACGCGTTCCCTCCTATCCTTCTCGCCGTTCTTTCCCACGAACCCGTAATCCGTCTTCCAGGTGTAAGTGAACGAATCGAACATATTATACGACCTGAATCTCGGGAATCCCACGCCGTCATTGTGCCTCTTCATCCATCCCATGAACGCGTTATGGGCTCTCTTTGCCACCGATGTGAAGCAATGCGAATGTATTTCCTGGAGATCCGGTTCCTCCTGTCTCATCCTGGTGGCCATCCCCATCAGTTCGAACTCCGTAGGGATCGACACACCCAACGATATGCAGTTCCTGCATACATGGACCAAATGGTTGTACACCCTGCGCGTCCCGTTCAGGAAGCGGATCATCTTCCTCTCCTGCTCCTTCTTCGGGTAGAGCCTGTATGTCGCGGAACGCATGGATACGGTCATCGGTATCCCATATCGCTCCGAATATTTGAATATACTATTGTTATAACTGTTATAATTGTAAAGTCTGAATGTTCGTGAACATCCGCATAATACGCGATCTTGGAATTATCACATATCCTTCGGGAAACGACTCTTCGGCATCATACGATCGCAGACGATGACAACGGTCCGGCCCGGAACGGGATACTGCTCCGTCCTGAAACAGATGCCTCGGACGGCAATCTTACCCGTAGCTTCGTTCCTCGTCGGATTGCTCTGTGTCCGACCACCCTAGAAGCCAGAGAGCCCTAAGTTTTTTGTCCTTTCCGTCCGACATGACGGGTCGATTGCTATATATCTGCGAGACCATAGGACGGGCATGGCGGAATGGATCTACATCGTGGAGGCGCTCACCGACGGCGATTACGGATTCCCTCTGGACAGGATAGCCGAGATAGGTATCTGCAGGGTGGACCTGGAGACCAAGGACGTGGAGAGCCTCTACGGTTCCAGGATCATGCTGGAGGAGGGTTCGTTCACCGCCAAGCAGAGGGAGTATCTGGAGAACCATTCCCATATCAAGGTGAGCGAACTGCAGGACGCACCTGATCTCTACACGGTGATAGACGAGGTGGCGGAGATCCTGAGGGAGAAGACCGTCACATCATTCGACATAGGCATGTCGGTGAACAGGTTCCTGGCCTTCGAACCCTGGTGCCTCACCCACGAGATGACCGTCATGAGCTCCGTGGGATCCCTGGTGCCGGAGAACATGAAGGGCCCGGACCCGGACGACGAGAGGGCTGCGATACTTCACGCATACGATGCGCTGTATCCCAAGGACACCCCCGCAGCGAGAGAGGGTGATTCCGCGCTGGACATGGCCATAAGGACGGCGTTCATCCTTCTGGGCGTCAGGGAGATTCGCTGATCAAAACCTGAACAGCGACCTCACCACGGCGTCGAAGGCCTGTATGAGGTATCCTCCGATGAAGAGGATCAGCAGCCCTATGAACAGGATTATCGCGACGGGTCCGCCGACCATCGTCAGCAGCATGACCATCGATGCCATCATCAGGATGCCCGTCAGAAGGAACATTATGCCCTTGTGCCAGTCCTTCTGATACAGCTGTCCGAGACCGAACAGTCCGAACACCCCCGGAACGAACGCCAGGAACGCCACGAGCTTCCTGTTGACTCTGCGGACCGACGGTGCGCGGTCGTCGTCTATGATGCGGTACTCCTCCTTCGGGGGATCCTCGGACGGGATGGAGCGGTAGCAGTTGGGGCAGTTGATGCTGAAAGAGGGGACCCTCTCGCCGCAGTGGGGGCATCTCCTGTCGGCCAACGTCATTCCCTCCTGATGTTGAACGCGGTGAAGGTGCCCGATGCTACCAGCTTGCCGGCGTCGGAGTAAACGCATACCTCATACGTCCCGAAGGATTTGGACGCGTTGATCCTGCGCGAAACGGCCTCCAGATACCTCCCCGTGGCGGGACGGAAGTAGGTTATATTGGAGGAATGCCCGGTGGCATCCTGCGTGATGTTGGACGCGAAGGCGAAGGTGTGGTCCGCCAGGGTGTAGACGGTGCCGCCGTGGCCGATGCCGTGGCTGTTGAGGAGTTCCGGACGGAGCTCCAGCCTGGTCCTGACCTCGTCCGCGGTCATGCTGACCAATTCAATCCCCAGCAATCTGACGAACGGGGCGTTGTACATCTCCTCGATGCGGGGCATGTACTCCGAGAGCGACGGGTCGATCTTCGCGTCCTGCAATGACATGTGGCCGACAAGACCTTCCAAATATATAAGCCGATGACGGCCCCTATACTTCTGCGTAGGAGGGAACGCGGACGGGCGAGGGAGCGATCTTCACCAGGGACTTCTGGCTGGATTCCATCATCACGATGTCGTGCTCCCTGAACTACTTCGCCATCCTCATCAACATCACCGCCTACGCAATGTCCTCCTTCGGATGCTCCGAGGCGGAGGCGGGGCTCAGCGCCGGGATGTACGTCATAGGGGGGCTGTTCTCCAGGCTGTTCCTGGGGAAGTACGTCGAACTCGTGGGGAGGAAGAGGATGCTGATCATCTCCGAGCTGTTCGCCCTGGGCATATCCTTCCTGTACTTCTTCGTGACGTCGATGCCCATGCTGTACGCCGTCAGGTTCCTGCACGGCGTCGGATACGGGATAGCCGTGACCTGCACCGCAGACATAATAGCGAGGATCCTCCCCCGCGAGAGGCTCGGGGAAGGCATGGGATACTACGCCCTGAGCATCACCCTGTCCACCGCCATCGGTCCGTATCTGGGTCTTATGCTTGCGCCCAACTACGAATCTGTATTCACCATCGGTATCGTGATGTACTCCATCGCCGTGGTGTGCGCCCTGCTGATCCACGTGCCCGAGGAGACGCTCACCGAGGAGCAGCGTGCTGAGGCGAAGGGATTCGGGCTGGGCAACGTGCTGCAGCTATCGGCGGTCCCTCTGGGCATCACGGCGATGGTGTTCTTCTTCTCGTACTCGGGGGTGCTGTCCTTCATAGACCCCTACTCGGAGGAGATCGGGATGACGGAGGCCGCCGCGTACTTCTACCTCATGGTGTCGGCGGGTACGCTTATCTCAAGGCTGACCACCGGCAGGATATTCGACACGAAGGGACCCAACGGGATCATAACGCTGGGCATACTCCTGTTCGCAGCCGGGATGTTCACCTTCTCGCAGGCGGAAATCCCATGGGTGTTCCTGGCCACGGGATTCCTGATGGGATACGGCATGTCCATAGCCTACGCCGTCTGCCAGGCATCCGCCATATCCAAGAGCCCGCCGCACAGGCTCGGGGTCACCACATCCACCTTCGCCATGATAACGGATCTGGGCACCGGGATAGGGCCGATGGTCCTCGGACTGGTCATAGCCGCGGCGGGGTACAGGGACATGTATTTAAGTTGTGCGGTCATCTCGCTCGTGAGCCTGATGATCTATTGGGCCGTGCACGGAAGATTGGTCAAAAATGGCCAAAACATGCCGAAAAACTGAATTTGCGTTTTCGTTTTCCTATCCACCCAGCAAATCCTTATTAAAAGAATAGCATGAAGTTCACCTGTGAACGGTCTGCCGCCCGAATGTTTCGAGGTATACATCACCCGCAAGGGACCTGTCCTGGTCAGCGGGGCGAACCGCGTGGAGATACTCCATTCTGTCACAGGAAGGGCAATGCAGGACGGGAAGGCCGTCGAGCTTTGTTACGTCACCGCGGATACCAAACTCCCCAAGTCATCGATCTTCAGCACACTGGAGGACCTGGTAAAGAAAGGCGTCCTGAAGTACGGGAACGTATCCGGAAAGAAGGGATACGAGCTCGACAGCTACAGGATCCTGGGCACCATCGAGCCCCTGGTACACTATAACGACTACTCCAAGTACTTCATGTCCAGGAACATGGACGACTATGACCTGTACAGGCTCAACTTCGACTACATAGTGGCGGCATCCCTGGCCTATGGGCTGGACATAACGCCCATAATGAAGACCCTGGGCAACGACTTCGGGAAATACCTCCTGAAGCGCTTCGAAGACAGGGACGAGGCACTGAAGAACCTGATCGGATGGTACGACAGGGTCAATGCGGCTGACGTGACCGTCACAAGCAGACTCCCCGTTACCGTCGATGTGGCCTTCCGTTCGGATTCGCTGACCGGGGAGCTGGCGAAACTGTTCTCCATGTTCGTGATCTATTCCGTATCGGCGGTCGTCAACGGCGGATCGGACGAGGCCGCCGAGTCGGTCACCGTGAACGGGAACAAGGTCACTGGCACATTCAATCACAACGATGCCATGAAGGATATCGACCTCATACCGGCCGACTTCGCATACGACAAGGACGCCGATACGGACTTCATGATATACATAACGTCATTCGGAAACTACAGGAGCGTGGACAGCCATCTCGGTCTGGCCATACTGGAGGCAATGCCCAGCGGCGTACCCATGTCCTCTGCGGACATCACGAAGGCCCTGAAGACGGAGGACAAGAAGCCCCAGTCCTCGGTGCTGTTCTATCTGGAGAAGATGATCAGCGTCGGGATAGTGGAGGACGTCAAGATCATGGGCAAGAGGAAGTTCGTCAAGAGGGGCGGGGACCTGTACAACTGGACGAAGGATGCGGATTCGCTGATGACATACGTCCCCGACGACTACTGCCAGAGCTCCTTCGAGAACCCGTCCACGTCCTACGGGCACATCCTCTCGGCGCTGATAAAGAGGCTGATCAACCTCAGGATAGTCGTGGAATCCGCAATCGGCCGTCTCGCAAGGTCGCTGGCGCAGCAGTTCTGCGACATGTCCGAGAAGAAGACCATCGAGTCCATAATGAACACCGTCATGGACAAGGGCAGATGGCTGAACATGTCCGTCACGAGCATCACGTCCTTCGTTCCGTTCACCTTCGTGAGGAAGCTGGGGGCGGAGACCGACGAGATCCTGATGAAGACGCAGCTGCTGTTCGACACGGAGTTCTTCAAGACCATAATCCGCGAGATCACGGGCGTGGAGTACGTGTCGGAATGCACCCACTACTCCTCCGGGGACAACATCGGCTACAAGCTGACGTTCAACTTCAGGACCCGCTGAGATGATTAGTGCCAGACCTGTCATTGGACATATGTCCCCAATCGCTTTATAGGGACAACCCCATACCTGACCAAGTGATGTCATGGGACTTCTCAACAAGATCAAATACAAGACCACCGACAGGATCGCCGACAAGGTGTCCGACGGTATCGTGAACAAGATGTTCGGCAAGAAGAAGGAATCCGAGCCCGAGGTCGAGCCCCAGGTGCAGGAGACACCCGCTCCCGCGGTGCAGGAACAGCCGCAGATGACCGAAGCGCAGGCCCAGGCCATAGCGCAGCAGCAGATGGCCGCACAGCAGGCTGCGGCGGCTAGCATGCCCACCCAGGAACAGATGAACGCGGCGATGGGCATGGCGTACAACACCAAGAGGTGCCCGGAATGCCAGGCGGTGTGCTTCAACTCGCCCGTCGAGTGCCCCTACTGCCACGCGGACCTGAAGTCGGTGAAGCCGCTCACGCCCGAAGAGCTCGAGAAGCTCGAGTGAAACCACAACGCCCCGCGATGCTTGGGCACGCGGGGATTTCTCCCATCCATACAAACGATTGTATTGCCGCACCGCCATCGTCCGGACGATGGATTCGGAGGAAGCGTGCGAGGTCATCGACCGCATCCGCAGCCATTTCGGCATCACCAGCACTTTCGAGGGCGAATACGAGGGCATGAGCCCATATTGGATACTGGTGGTGACGATCATCTCGCAGCAGACGTCCGAACGCAACACAAGGAAAGCATATGAAAAACTGCGTGCGGAATGCGGATGCATGGACGATGTGCTTGCTCTGGGGGAGTCCCGCTTAGACGAACTGATATTCTCTTCCAGATTCCACGCGCAGAAGTCATCCGCGATATTCAGGTGCACGGAGATCGTCAAGAACGAAATGAGCGGGAACGTCCCGGATACCATGGAGGGCCTGATCGCCCTTCCGGGCGTGGGGGAGAAGACGGCCGCATGCGTCCTTAGATACGGATTCGGCAAGAGGTCGGTGATCGTGGACGTGCACATAGCGAGGGTCGCTTCCCGCATAGGGTTCTCCGATTCGCCGAAACCCTACGATGTGAAGAAGGCGCTGGAGAGAATCGTTCCAGAGGACCGCTGGGATGACATGGACATCGCGTTCATCACGCTGGGAAGGGAGATGTGCAGGCCTAAGAATCCGTCATGCGATGTGTGTCCTGTCGAGGGACTATGCAGATTCTCACGAACGTCTTCTGTTGATTGATATTGGCGCTTTCCCGGATCTGATTGGAAAGTCCATTCAATAGGATAAAAAAATAAGTGTTTCCCCCTTGCGGGGGGAAATGGTTTATTCTTCAGGCTCAGATTCGACCCATATCGCTATTACTTTCAAGGCATCCGGGTTGTGTGCATGGGTTATATCGCCTGTATACCCAGCCTCGAAATACTCGATGTAATCGTCACCGTAATCGACCGCCCAGCGATAGAACTCCACTCCGTCAAGAGGCGTGTAGGTACACGCAGGCAGGGCAACTCCGTCCCCGACCTGCCTATCCATTGGTTCCATATCTCCTGTCTCAGACCAATCACGCTCCAGTGGATCCACACCGGGATAGAACACAAGCCTGTACGACGTCCTCTCCCACTGCGCGTACAGGTCGAACGCGTACTCTCCGTCGCAGAGATCGGTGACCTGGGCTCCGGGGGCATAGTCCGTTCCGTCGCCATCTGGCATAGTGTTCCAGCCCACAAACGTGTAGCGGTAGGTGGTATCCCTGAACTCGCACTGGTCCAGATAGGTGGGTACGCCCATGCTTATTTCCTGTGTGTACGTCTCGCCTTCGAATGTACCGCGGTATACCTCGGGTACGTTTGCGCTGCGGAGGTCGTTCTGGAAGCGCACGGTGTACTTGGTGTGACCCCACGTCGCATACAGGGTGAACGTGTCACCTCCGACGGTGAGATCCAACACCTCTTCCTCGTCCGCATAGGCGGTTCCGGAACCGTTGGATGCGGTGTTCCAGCCAGCGAAGGCATAGTCCTCATCACCGCCGAACGGACATTCCACCAGATTGGTAGCGACGCCGACACTGATGATCTGATCGTAGTAAGCTCCACCGTCCCATTCGGTTCCTGCGGGCTTGTTGATCACATAGTGCACGGTGTACTTGGTGGCGATCCACCACGCGTTCAGCGTGATCGTCTCACCGTCACCGGCCAGGTTCAGCACGGCCTCCTGATCCTCATAAGAGGGTCCGCTGCCGTCCTCGGAGAGTACCCAGTAGCCGAACCTGTAGAATCCGGATGCATCCCTGTATCCGAGTGCGCTCAGAGGCGTGGTGATACCGACACCGATGACCTGGTTGACCATCTCTCCTTCGAATTCACCGTTGCCGCGTTCGGCGATGTTGAAGCGCACGGTGTACGTACCAGTGGCCCAGACCGCGAAGAGGTCCAGTGTCTGTCCCGCCTGCGACTCCTGCATGACGAACTTGCCACCGAGCGGGTATGCCACGGTGGTGGCGTTCTCGGTGGTTGCCCATCCGACTATGACGTAACCGGCCTTGGAGAATCCGGTACCGTTGCTGAGGTTGTTGTTGCCCAGAATAAGGGTCTGATCGGTGATGGAGCCGTTGCCTCCGCTGGCGTTGTACGTCACAGTCATGGACATAGCCCATATGGCCCAGAACTCGGTGCCCATCGAGCTGTCGTAGGTGTATCCCGCAGAGATCTGGGGATTACCGTCCGCTGCGGTCGCCCATCCGAGGAAGGCGTAGTTCTCCCTCTCGAACAGGTCCGCCGCCGGGAAGTATCCGTCGTACAGGTCCAGGACCGCGTAGTTGATCACCGTGGTCGCATCGGGTCCGAAGTTGGAGTGGAAGGTCACAGCGGTGACCTCTGTGGTCCAGATAAGGGATAGGTCCACGGTCTCTCCATCCAATGCGATGATGTTGAGCCACATGTATCCCTCGAATCCTCCGGACTTGTAGTATACCTCCCTTCCATCGACCTTGCGGTAGCCCTCGTCGGTGCTGTGGTTGTACGTTCCGTCGCCGTTGTCGTGCATCGAATAGTTGTTGTTCTTGATGGTGACGGTGTCATACTGTCCCTCGAGGAACCCGATCGCGCACGCCGCCTTTCCGCTGGGCGGGGTTATCAGTCCGAAATCGTACGGTGCGTAAGTGACTGACCCAACGTCCAGACTGCTGTACGGCTTGTCTATGGTCACAGACAAGGGAACGCCTCCCTCGCCTGTTACGCGGACGTAGAATCCGTCGAGGATCCACTGAGCGTACAGCACGATCCTTCCCTCCACCAGATCGGCAGGGTTGAAGCGGTCGCCGTCGACATAGTCCCTTCCGGAACCGTCGGCCCTGGTGTTCCACTTCACGAAGGTATTGTCAGTCCATCTGGGAGTGGTTTCCTCCAGAGTGAAGGCGTATCCGAGCTCGCAGGTGGGCTGTTCCTCGCTGAACCTTCCGCCGTTGGCGTTGAGGGTCACCGGGTACTGGGCGACGGTTCCCATCTCGGCAGGCTTGCTGGTCAGGGTCGTGGTGGAGTTCGGCCCGGTGTACAGATACAGCAGACCGTCGTCGACGCCGTAGAGTCCCTCAGAGATGATGCCTTCGGAGAGCTCGACCCTCTCGTTGACCAGCGAGCGGGTGTACACGGATTCCTTGATGACATAGCACTGCTTCGCCGCTCCGAGAACGGTTCTGCTCTCGATGCTGTAGACGTACACTCCCGCATACTGCGTGGAGTTGCCGGGCTCGTCATAGTTCAGGTAATTAATGGCACCGGACGAGTCGAACGGATACATGTAGTCCCTGAAGTCCCATGATCTGTCACCGATCGTCGCATCATAGGTGCCGTGGGCTCCGACCTCGGTCACCGTGCAGGTGATGTCGCTTCCGAAGCCCAGCACATCCTGGTGATATACGAACACGTCGTTGACCGCAGCCAGGTAACCGTTCATGTGGGGCATGTCCATCCAGAAGTAGATGGTGATGGTGTACTGTCCGCTGTCATTCGCACCGAACTGTATGCGCATCCTGTTGCCGTCGGGAGCATCGGTGATCTTCGCGTCCTTGTACTTGTGTATCTGGGCGTGGTAGACCGTCTCTCCGAGGCGGAAGGTGTAGCGGTACTGTCCCTCATCGACCAACTCCTTGGACCAGTCGTCGCCTCCGGTGAAGATGACGTATCCGTTCTGGACACCGTTGGACTCGTACGCGTCCTCGCCTCCGATGGTCATGGTGATTCCCTCGGGGAGGTTGACGACCTTCCAGTCGATGTTGGTGGGATCGATGACGATCTCGGCCCAGATCGCATATACGCTGTGGGGGCACGTTACCACGTACCCGGGCTGGTAGAGCTCGTCCTCGTCGCCCTCGTAGAAGTTCTTGTCTCCCAGACGCCAGCCGACGAAATACATTCCGTCGGGGATCTGCATCGACAGCTGCTCGGGGGACTTGTAGACCGAATCGCTGGAGACGATCGGCGTCTCGGAGTTCTTGGCGGAGCGGTACGACACGCTGTATGCTGTGGGCGCGTAGCCGTTGCCCTCTCCCTCTCTGATGGTATCGAGTTCCATCATGATGTCGAAGTACTCGCTTCCTCCGCCTCCGTAGCTGTACCTGTACTGGTAGCAGACTCCGTCCGAATCCTCGGTCATCCTGTACGAGACGCCGTTGTGGGTGAGCTCGTAAACCGTCAGCATGACCGTGCTCGTGACTCCGTTGCGTGTGATCTGCATGGGGTAGTTGCTGGATGACCCGTTGGTGCGCATCCTCTCCGCGAATCCCTCTTCCGCATCCATGTAGAGCATGGGGTAGTTGCCCTGGCGGACGGTGGCGAATCCATCGGACTCCCATACGTCGTTGCCGGTGGAGAAGAGCATCTCCGCCTTGTAGTAGGATGCGTTAGCCCAGATGACCACCGCCTTCCACGGTGCGCTGTAGATCTGGTCGCCGCTCTGGTTATACTGATAGTTGGTTCCGGAGAACACGTCGCCTACGGTGGCGGTGTAGATTCCGTCGGTCCACTTGATGTACAGGGTGACGGTAGTACCGTCGGCGAACTCGATGAAGGAGTTGTCAACGGTGGCCGATCCCCTGTAGTTGGCACCGGTACCGTCCGCCTTGGTGTTCCATCCGCCGAAGTACTTGCCCTCCTTGGTGACGGTGGGCGCGACCAGGGTGACGCTGTCGCCGAACTTCTTGTTGGTCTGGCTGGCCGGCAGGTCTCCAGTACCTCCGTTGGCGTTGAATGCCACGGTGTAGGTCTTCGGCTCCCATGCGGCGTAGAACGTCAGGGTCGAGTGCTCCTCGTCCGCATATGCAAGGACGTAGGATGTCACGGTGAGCGATCCGTCGGTGAACGGCACCACGGGCTGTCCGATGTCGTAGTATGCCCAGCTGCCGGTGTTGTTGTGTCCCGCGAGGGTACCGGTGTACTCGGGCTGCTCGATGACGCTGCCGTCGTGGACATTCTGGATGGATGCGACCGTGCCGCTTCCGCCGTTGGTGTTGAACACCACGGTGTAGTTCTTCGCGGCGTAGGTGGCGGTCAGCTGCACTCCCGCGGTACCGATGGTTCCGGTGTTGGGGTCCCATGCGGTGAAGGTGTAGTGCTCCCTTGAGGGTGTTGCGGCGAAGTCGGTGAGGATGGCAGAAATCTGCGTTCCGAACTCGAACTTCTTCGAGTACTTGCCGTCGGCGTACGTCCATCCGGTGCCCACGTCGGAAGAGTTGACGGTTCCGGCGTTGAGGTCGATGACCGCGCTGTACTTCTTGACGTCCCACCTCGCGACGAGTTGGGTGTCCTGGGTCCTGTCCCATGCCTTGACTCCGGCTCCCTGGTCGTTGATGTACATGACATCGCCGAGGTAGTATCCAAGGAAGTCGAATCCGTCCCTCTCGGGGAGGGCAGCGAGGTTGGGGATGTTCGCATCGTATGTCGCAGTGACGCTGTCGGGTCCGCCAGCACCCTCGCCCCTGTCGAAGGTGACGGTGTACGTCCTCGGTGTCCACGACGCCGAGACGACGAGTGTGTGCGTGATCTGCATGGAGGGCGTCCAGTTGCTTCCTTCGTTGCCCAGCCACGCGGACAGGGTGTAACCTGTCTTCTCGGGCGCGTCGATCTCGCCGACGGTACCGTTCTTCAGTACGGTCCTGACAGCGACCGTCTCGGTGCCGTTCTTGAAGGTGACGGTGTAGTAATAGATGTATACTGTACCGCTGCCGTTCTCGATCACGACGGAACCGACCGCGTCGTTGCCGACCTTGATGGCGTAGGTGTTGCCGTTAACGATCGAGAGGGCGTCGCTGGTCTCTATCTGGTACGTGCCGGTGGAGAGCTTGGTCATCGTTGCGGAAGTGCTCTCCCTGTTGGCGGTGACGGTTCCCGTTACCTCCATGGGCGCGCCGTCGAGGGTGAACGATGCCGTGATGTTGTTGTTGCCCCACTTCGCATAGAGAGTAAGGTCACCGGTCATCGTTCCCGCCGCAACGGACGTTACCTGTCCGGTGGCGTAGTTAGCATCCTTGAACCAGCCCATGAAGGCGCTACCGTCCTTGGTGGCACCAAGGAACGTCAGGTCCTGCCTGATGTTGTAGCTGGTGGGGTTTCCGGGGTTGTTGGTGGCTCCGTCGCCCATGACGTATGTGATTGTGTAGGTCGCGATGTCCCACTGGGCATAGACGGTCATATCGTCCGCGACGTCGTAGATGCTCTCGGCCGTTACCGCGGTACCGCCTCCGTTGGCCGCGGTGTTCCATCCGGTCAGAGTGAAACCGGTGCGGTTCACGGCGGGGAGCGTGCCGTATGCGGTCTTGTAGACGATGCTCCTGGTGGCATCCGCGTCCGCGATCGTTCCGCCGTTGGCGTCGAAGGTCGCGATGTAGGTGTTGGCGGTCCACTGCGCGAACAGCGTGACGACGAGCGACTCCACGCCCGCGGCCTCGCTGGCGAGCTGTCCGGTTATGCTTCCGCCGGCGGCGATGGCCGTTCCGGAGCCGTTGGCGAGGGTGTTCCACGATGCTGAGTATCCTCTGTTGGCGAACGTGCAGGCGGGGATGGTCTGAATCCCGGTGTACGAGACGGTGATGGACTCCATGGTCCCAGTCGCATCGTTGCTGTTCTTGTCGAAGTTGATGGTGTACTGGTTCTCGGTCCAGGTAGCAGTGTAAGTGACGTTGTCGGTGACGGCGGTCTCCGCGGTCACCGCGGGGGCCCACGCAGCGAATGTGTATCCCGTCCTCTTCGCGGTCGGAAGGGCTCCGACAGCGTCCTTGTACTGGACGGTGACGGTCTTGGTGGCCGCTCCGTCGATGGTCCCGCCGGCGGCATCGAACGTGACGTTGTACGAGACCGCGAGGACCCAGTCGGAACAGTGGTCTATGGGGAACTCAACGTATCCCTGAGAATCGACCGTGTAGGGTCCGATGATTTGTTCGGGAGTGTTCTCGTTGACGGCGGTGACCTGCTGTCCGGCATACTCGATACCAAAGAGATACCTGATTGTGGATGCGTAGGGCAGCTTCCCCTCGTAATCGAATGCGAGGGTAACCTTCTTCTGCTCGGCGTTCTTCGTCGCCGTGACGGCGGTGTTTAAGGTCTGGTTTTCATATCCGGCCTGCTTGGAATCGGATCCGGTGAAGGTCCATGAGAGGTTCTGCTGGGTGTCCTCGATGGTCAGCGTCTTACCGCTGGTGAGCGCATCGCGGACCTCGTTGTCGATGACCTTCGCCTCGTTGGTCGCTCCGGAATCGAAAGTGACCTTGACATCGGTGTTGGCCGTGATCTGCGCGGCGGTCGGCTTGGTGTTGTTCGCAAGCACCAGCTGCCATTTGGCCCAGACCTCTATGTTCTTCTCAGTTCCCTTCTCCACCTGCGTTATCTTTTCGCCGGTGAAGTCGGCGTTACCGTACCATCCGAGGAACGTGTACCCGTCCCTGGTGGCATCGGGGAGACTGAAAGTCTCCGTGCTCTTGGTGAATGACTTGTCTTCGATCGCGTTACCGCCGTTGACGTTGTACTTGACGGTATAGCTCGCCTCGCTGTCGCCTCCGTTGCTGAGGGCGAGGGCTATGCCCACGCCTCCTCCGATGACTACGACAGCTGCGATGGCGATCGCGATGATTGCTTTCTGATCCATCTTTACTCTCTCCCTTGGTCACAGGCCTATACAAATGCCCGCGGTTCTCTTAAAATAGGTAAGGGTTGGGAACGGACATATAAAGGATACAGTTGATGAAGGGATTTTCGAACGTTTATTTAAAAAACGTGAACGGTAAAGAACGATTGTGCCAGTATGGGATTAATCGGCGTTATACCAATTCGGATGTATGTCTATCGGGTCTGTAAAGAATGTCCGACATTTACACCGACATTTACACCGACATTTACACCGACATTTACACCGACATCCTGTCGTCGCAGATGCACCATCTGCCGTTTTTATCACTGCCGTCACGCCGAATCAGACCTTTTTCCCTGAGGGAACGAATCGATCTTTCCACTGTACGTTTGGAAACCGAAAGGGCAAGTGATGCATCCTCCGCATTCTTAAAAAGACCATCCCCAATCATAGACAACAAACGCCTCTCCGTAGCATTCAACCCATATCTGGCACTGTCATCATCCGCTGTCATACAAACCTTCAGAGCATTCGATATCAGAGATAGCATGAGTTCAATGAATGGCCCTGAATCCCCGAGTTTGGTAGAGAGGGCGATAGCATTGTAGTATTCCTGCTGATGTTCCCTGACGATGGATTCGACCGGGACCCATGCCATCCCATCCCTCCATTTGGAGAGGATGAGCGTATGCCACATCCTTCCCATCCTCCCGTTCCCGTCGGAGAACGGATGTATGAATTCGAATTCGTAATGGAACACACAGCCCTTGACCAACGGATGATCGTCAGAATCGCGGAGCCATTCCATCAGTTCACCGATGAGAACCGGTACCCTGTCAGCAGGTGGGCCCATGTGCACCATCCCTTCGCTGGAGAATACCCCCACGCCCCCGCGTCTAAACTTTCCAGCATCATCCAGTATCGACCGCATCATGATTCCGTGCGACCTTAGTAGATCTGTCACGCTGATCGGATCCATTCCTGCCATCGCATCATAAGCGGCAAACGCATTCTTCACCTCTTGGATCTCGCGGGGATTGCCAAACACTGGTTTTCCGTCGATGACATCGGTTACCTGATCAAGAGTCAGGCTGTTGTTCTCGATGGCCAGAGATGACTGTATGGACTTGAGACGATTGACCCTTCTTAACCTGGGATCCCTGGTTAGGCCTGCGGAAGAAATCCCTCCTACCATCTCATTGATTTCGGCAATCAGATTAACCGATCTGGTGCTCAATGTGAACGGGGGCGTATATCCCATGGTTATCCCTATTCGTATGTATGCTCTCGCTAAATAAAAAGGTCGGCAATCGGCCATTTTAGATTGAATGACCTTTAATATATCAGGATAAATGTAAAAACGGGCCGTGGAATGCATGGCGGCCCGGAAAAGGTTTGGGTTGCAAACGGTTTCACGAAAGACATTTCTGCGTGCGGTCACGCGTGGTTCTCCGCTCGCATTATCCACATGTGCGTGATAGTATTTCAATGCACTAATGTTATAAATGTTATAATTGTGATAATTGTAAAGTCCGTTCCCCGCAACGTAAAATATGGATGCGCCCATAGAGGACACGATGCGCACCGACGAGCTCGATCTCCCGAAGGAGGCCATCGACTCCCTCATCGAGCAGGGATTCGTGGAACTCCATCCTCCGCAGGCGGAGGCCATACCGAAGGTTCTGGAAGGGAAGAGCCTCGTGGCATCCATCCCCACGGCCAGCGGGAAGTCGCTCATAGGCTACTGCGCCGCCCTGAAGAAGATCCTCGTGGAGGCCAAGCGCGTACTGTACATTGTGCCCCTGAAGGCTCTCGCATCCGAGAAGAAGGATGATTTCGACAGGTTCTCCCATCTCGGGATAAAGGTGGGCATAAGCATCGGCGACCTCGACTCCGACGACAGAAAGCTAGGGGATGCCGACGTGATCGTTGCGACATCGGAGAAGGCGGACTCCCTGATGCGCCACGGCAGCAGATGGATCGAGTCCGTCGGCCTCGTCATAGCCGACGAGATACACATGCTCCACGACCCGGGGAGGGGTCCGACCCTCGAGGTGTCGCTCACCAAGATGAGACGCAGGAACCCGGGACTACAGATCATCGCCTTATCCGCAACGATATCCAACGCCAACGATCTGGCACAATGGCTAGATGCCGAACTAGTGAGGAGCGATTGGCGCCCCATCAAGCTCAGGGAGGGCATCTACTACGACGGCAGGATCGACTTCACCGACGGCTCCGTCACCGAGATAGAGCACGACAAGGAGGAGGTCCTCGCCCTCATCATGGACATGCTCCGCTCCGGCGGGCAGTGCATCGTGTTCGTCAACTCCAGAAGGTCCACCGAGGCCCTCGCCACCAGATACTGCAACGCGATCGCCAGCCTCGGGGCGTACTCCCTGAGCGACGACGACAGGAGGATCCTCGAGGGAGATTCGGAGGTCACAGCCGTCGGAAGGAAGCTCGCATCCTGCGTGAAGTACGGCATAGCCTTCCACCACGCGGGACTCACGTCGGAACAGAGGCACTACATAGAATCCCACTTCCGCGAGGGTACGCTCAGGGTCATAGTCGCCACACCCACCCTTGCGGCGGGTATCAACCTCCCCGCCCGCAGAGTGATAATAAGGGACACCACGAGATTCGAGTCCTCCGGGAACACCCCCATCCCCGTGATGGAGATCAAGCAGATGTGCGGACGCGCCGGGAGACCCGGGTTCGACCCCTACGGCGAGGCCATCCTCGTGGCCAAGAACCCGGAGGACAGCAGGCACCTGCTGATAGACTACCTGGAGAGCGACTCCGAGTTCATAACCTCCAAACTGGGTAACGAGAGGGTGCTGAAGATGCACATCCTCGGCCTGATAGCCACGGAGGAGGTGTCGTCCGTGGACGACATCATCGACTTCCTCAGGGAATCCTTCTACGGCAGCCAGTCCGCCCTCTACGGGATAGAGGGCGCCGTGGAGAACGTTGTGGATTACCTGGTGGAGGAGGGGATGGCCAAGGACGACGACGGGATCATCGGTCCACTGCCGTTCGGGAAGAGGGTGTCCGACCTCTACATAGAACCTGAATCCGCCGTGATCCTCAGGGATGCGCTGGAGAAGTACACCGACGACGCCGCCGACCTGATGATCCTCCATGCGGTGGCATCCACCCCCGACGTTCTGGGGATGTATCCCAAGAAGAACGACCGCGAGAACCTGATGGGCATCGCCGCCAGATACGCGGACGAGTTCCTCATTGAGGTCCCCGACGAGGCGGACCACTTCTACGAGTACTTCCTCTCGGACCTCAAGACGGCGTACATGGTTCTGGAATGGATATCCGAGAGGGAGGAGGACCACATTATCGAGGCGATGGGTATCGGCCCGGGGGACATCCGCGCGAGGGTGGACTCCATGGAGTGGCTCACCTACGCGATGATAGAGATCGCCAACATCTTCAAACCAGAGGCGGTGAAGAGGCTCCGCAGACTGCTCACCCGCATAAAGTACGGGGTCAGGGAGGAACTTATCGACCTGGTGTCCATGAGGGGCGTCGGAAGGGCGAGGGCGAGGACGCTGTACGACAACGGCATAAAGAACAGGAACGACATCGCGGCCGCGGACTTCTACACCATAGCGAACCTGCCAAGGATAGGCAACGCCCTGGCGAAGAGCCTCAAGATGCAGACCAACTCATTCGAAGGGATACCGGAGAAACCTCCGGAGAAGGAGAAGACCCAGACTCCCGAATCTCCGCCCAGGCCGACAGGTAAGAGGCAGTCTACGCTGTTCGACTTCTGAACGTCCCGATCAGGGCCATTGTGAAAAAAACAAGGCACGGGAAGTCCGTTCTCCCGTGCCTTGTTACGGTGTTTATGCCCTCATCCTGAAGAACACGAACGCGCCTATCGCCGCTACGGCGACGACTCCCACTCCGATGCCCACATAGAGCATCGTGTGGCTCTTCTTGGCGGAGCCGTACTCGGAATCGGCCAGGTCCTCGGCGCTGCTGAAGGTCTCCCCGGTGGAGCCGTGCTCGTTCAGGTAGGTCTTGAGAGCGTCGTTGGATGCCAGTGCGGGATCGTTCACCGTGTAGAACAGCGAGGTCGCCGTGCCTCCGGTGGGATAGAACTCGTAGGTCACGGGTTCGAGGTCATCGGCCTCGTAGACTGTAGCTGATGCTGTCGCCGGACCGCCCTCCACCGCCGCCTCTTCGGAGAGGTCGTATTCGCCGCCTCCCGACGTGCCGTCTACCTCGTACTTCAATTTGAACACGTAGGTGATGTCCCCCGCATCCTGTTCCTTGCAGAGGACCCAGTCGCCCTCCTTCGCATCGGCCGGATCGCCGTTGAACTCGTATTCCGTGTGTGCGCCTTTGGTGCCATATTCGGAAGACCTGTCGACTGTGAACTCCTTCGTAACGTCTGCGGTGCCGTCGTTATAGCAGCACTTCACGTTACCGTTAACGGAACGGGATTCCATCATATCGCGGTCCTCCTTGACGACCACGTAGTTGCCTGCCTTGTTCTGCACGTACCCGTTCACGGACTTCTCTGTCAGTACCATCTCGAATTCCACATCGAAATCGAAGTACATACCGGAAACGGTACGGTTGTCGAACTTCACGAATCTGATGAGATCGACGTTGTCGGCCATGTTGCTGAATAATCTGTCGTCTGAAGATTGGGCAGTGGCCCTGAAAGTGAGCTTGGCCTTGACGGAATTGCTGTCGATGCAGGTCATCTCCTCGGACGTGACCTTCTTTCCCTGTGCCACTTTCACCTTGGCCTCGGTCACCTTCACGTTGCTGAAAGTGAACTTATAGCCTTCGTAGAGCACCAACTGCGCCGCCCCTTCCGCCAGTTCATCCAGCTGATCCTGGGTGTAGAGCTTGTTCACCTGTTCCTCGTTGAGGGTGTCGGA